>Ga0209634_1000650_pt1 | contig 26633 bp, 42 predicted proteins | sample LinPmetageLP40_FD_184043 | JGI IMG/M metagenome (GOLD analysis project Ga0209634, IMG submission 184043) | Marine viral communities from the Pacific Ocean - LP-40 (SPAdes) (version 2) | ecosystem: Environmental > Aquatic > Marine > Oceanic | place: Pacific Ocean | collected 2010-08-26 | reverse complement strand
TCTTGATATTAACTAACTGTGCATACAAACCTAAGATAAACCCTGAAGCTAGTAGAGATCCTCATACAGGTAAAAATTTAGCTGGTAAATACTACTATCACTTAGCTACTTGTGAAGATATGTGGGAAAAGAATCCACCTTTTTCTTTGATAAAAAGACAAGGTGCTTTTACTAGAAAATGTATGCAAGATTTTGGTTATAAATTATTATTTTATAAAGGTTAATGTATGTCAAATAGAACTACATTATCTGATGTAAGAGATAATTTTTTAAAACTAACTAAATACTTTTCTACTCAGGAAGTTTCTAAGTACCATAAGCAAAGTGCAAAGGTTCTTGAACTTATGGAACAATTAGAAAAAACAAACCCTGAGCTTATTAAAGAACATAATGAGGTGTTAAAAGTATTATTAAACAATTACGATCAACAAATACAAAATATTAATGCACAACTTAAAATTACAAATGATTTTCTAGATTGTGTTGCAATATTAGAAGTAAAACCTGATGATAAAAATGCAAGAGAAACTATAGTTGAATACAAAAAGAACTTAGGTTTATTGTGAGATTATTGTTAATTTTTACTTTTTTGTTTGTTACTAATTGTAGTGTGAACAAAAGCAAAGAAGACAGGAAATCATTAAACTTAATGAGAATATTATACAAAATACAAGGAGGCAAATAATGAGTGAGAAAGAAAAATCAACAGGTGAATTAGTTAGACTAGCAGATAGTAAAACTATTATACTTGATATAGCACGAAGACTAAGAGGTGATGATTTTACTATAGGTGTAAATCAAAATTTAGAAACTGCTTATAAACTTTTATGTGAAGAAAATAAGATTGTATCTGAAGAAGATATGAAGATTCTAGATTCTAATCTTTGTTCAATAGTAAAAAAAATACACGATATATCTGAGTCTTTATATAAACATAGTGAATTACTATCTTTACTACAGATTAAGTACACACCTGAAAATGACAATAGTAAAAAAAATATACCAAATATAAATGCAAGTATAGAAAGGTTTAAATAATGAATAACTGGGTAAAAAAGAATTATTGTCATAGTTTTTCTTCAGGTCAGCAATTTATGATTAATCCGTCTGCTTGGTTGTTTAAGTATGGATTTGGTAAAAGACAACCTACCAATCCAGCTATGCAAAGGGGTTTAACATCTGAGTTTGTTACTTATTACTTAATGCAAAGAGAAGCTAAGTTTAAAGAACATAAAACTGTAGAAGATATAACTGACTGGCACTTTAAAAGAAATAAATATGCTTATAATCAAGACGAGGTTTTTAATTCTATTGAGATTGCAAAACAATTTAAAAAAGCACTACAGGATAGACAGCTTACTCAAATACAGGATTATCAAGGTAAAAGATTTGTTGAGGGCAAAGAGTATGGATTAGAATACCCTATAGTTTCTTATACTGACTTTGGTTTTAAAGATTTAATTGTAGATACAAAAGCTACATTAAGATGTCCCAGTAAACCTAGTTTGAGTCACGTTAGACAACAATGTCTATACTCTAAGTTGTATAATAAAAAAACTTCTATTCTATATGCTACACCTAAGAAATATTTTTATGCTGATATAATGCAAGGTGAGGTAGAACAAGGTTTCAATGAATGTATAAATGTATTTAAGAATATTGAAAACTATTTAAAAATATGTGATACTATTGAAAAAGCAGTAATGATTACTCCGTTAAATACAGATGATTATTATTTTAATACTAAACAGAAAGAGGAGGCAAGAAAACAATGGCAAACGATAATAAACAAGAAATAATAGATAAAAAACTTTATGAACTATCAAAACACTTTCCTAACAATGAGGTAAGTTGGCGACCAGGAAGAACTTTTAAATCTACCAAAAATGGTAAATGGTTTTCTCTAGCACTTGCTTATATTTCTGTAAGACAAGTACAGGATAGGTTATCAGAAGTTATGGGTGCTAACTGGCAGTGTAGTCATACTGTTTACGGATCAAAAACAATTTGTAGTCTAGGTTTAAAATTTGATGAGTACTCATTGTGGATATGGAGATCAGATGGTGCTGGTGATACTAACTTTGAAGCTGACAAGGGAGGAATATCAGATTCATTAAAACGAGCAGGAGTTGCTTGGGGTATTGGTAGATACTTATATGATCTTAAAAATACTTACGTTCCTTGTAGTGTTAATGAAAAAACAGGTAAACACATAAAATTTACTGTTGACCCTTGGGATATTGTAAGAAAAAATCAATCAGATTTTGAAGTATAATATGAAAGCAAAATCAAGAGATATTGTTTGGCATATATATCATACAATACTAGCAGTAGAATTAGGAGCAATAGTAGTGATTGAGTCTATAGAATTAATAATAACTTTAAACCAATATTAATAGAAAGGAGGAAACAATATGTTAGAAAAAGCAATATTTTTCAATATGTTTCAAAATGAAACTAGCAATCCTAAAGCACCTACGTTTAAGAAAAATGGTGTAAAAATAGAGCAGGATATAGTTATCAAAGCTGGAACATATGACTTCGCTTTTTTTGGAAATGCTGTCAATAAAGAGGGAAAACCAAATCCTTATTTTAAAATTGATAATCCTTGGCAACCAAAAAAACAAGTTGACAACAATGATGCTCCATTTTAGAGTATCATCAGAGTGGTATCTCTAGGGCTACACCCTTTTTTAGACTATCGAATCGTAAATTAGTCATATAGTAGCCCTAGCCCCTTAATTTGCAATTTATACGATATTTGTTATATATATCTATGAACAAGTATTTATTAAGGATATGGAAAGGGGATGTTCTAATTAAAGACTTGGAATGGGAAACTGACGATGATTATAAAAAACTTTATAACGAAGTGTCAAAGTCAAGCCCAGCAGGAGTAAGGATAACTATAGAATATGTTAAACGAGCAAATGAGAAAACTCGTTGAAGCTCTTGATAAGACGCATAACAATTATGTTCAAGAAGTTGTTAAGCATGGCGGTATTAATCTCAACGCAAGTAAATTGAATAGAGATTATAAAGAGCTAACACGAGAAATAATTAAGGTTGATATAGTAAAAGAAAAGAATAGATATTAGCTTTAATTAAAAAAACATAGATAGTATTACAAACTAATTGTTTTAGTGTAGGGCTTCTGTGACTTAACTAAAAAAAAGGAGATAAGATGAGTAAACAAAATCATACATACATACTAGATACAGATAAAACTTATGCAGAACTAGAAACAGCTTCTGAAAATAAAGTTTTAAAAAATAAAATGTTTAAGAAGTTTAAATACTTTGAAACCATTGTTTTAAATAGATTAATAAAAAGATTTAGAGATCAAGGTATGAGTCACGCAGATGCTAAAACAAATGCAATTGCTAGTGAAGAATATGAAAAACATATAAAAGGTTTATTTGTAGCTGAAGTAGAATATGAAACAGCTAGAGATAAATATGAACATATGAAGATTTTGAAAGATATGCGAATAACTGAAGAAAGTTCAGCTAGATATATCATAAATAAAAAACAATAAAGCTATAATAAAAAACCCCCATAGCTAAAAGTTATGGGGGAAGTTACCTAAGGGAGGTTTTTATATAATCTTACTTTTTTTTATTAGTATTGTAAACATCATTAATATACTTGATTAACTTAGGATTTTGGAACAGTAAATCTGTTAATCCACTACCCAAAACCTCACAAACCTTTTCTTCATCTTTTAATTTAAGCTCAGCATTAAAGTGATCTAGTATTGCGTGTACTATTTCGTGTATCAATGTATTTAATTTTTTTGGACTTTTAAGAGTCTTATCAATTCTAATAATATCTTTTGCAGAATCAAAGTCCCCATATACTCCATCTTTATCTGCTATCTTGCTAGAAATTTCTTTTACTTTAAGTTTTCTATGACCTAAATATATTGTTGCTGGAAGTTTCATAATTACCCATATAATTTTTGAAGTTGTTTCATTGAGATATTATTTACTTCCATTATGTGATTATCCCAAATTTCTAATTCACATATTTGATATGTCCAACCAGTAAGACTATGTTTAGCATAATTTTCAATATGATTATCAGGTAATGCACAACCTAGATTTAAAACTCTAGTGAAGTCATTTTTGACAGGGCTAATTTTTGGAACTCTATTATCTTGCGCCCTATGACTATGACCAAAAACAATATCTATTTTGGACTTGTTGGCAATTTGTCTTTCACTAGCTTCACCACCATACTCTTTGCCCATAGGATTGATTGGTGCGTGAATAAAACCTACTCCACCTAACATTAGATACTCGCCCCATGGAATTACATCCCATTTATATTTCTTGCATATTCCATAAAATTCTTTTTGACACATACCATAAAAGGTAGGATTTTTATCTTCGTATCTCCACATCCTCTTTTCATGATTACCTAAGGTGTAATATTTTTTTACCTTAGTATCTTTTAAGCCATATGCAAATTCTTCTAAGGCTTCATCAAAAGATTGCATCTCTTTCATAAAGGTAGGTTTTTCTATTCTTGCAGTATAAGTATCATCAGCAATATAATAAGTGCAACTATCTAAAGTTATCATATCTCCTATTTGAACTACTGCATCAGGTTTAACTTTTCTTATATGTTTTGCTATCCATCTAAATCTTGATTTATTTCTTATATGAGGTGAGTCATGTAAATCACCAATAGCGATTACTTTCATACTGCTCCTTGTGTTTTATAGCACATTATCTGAGTGCCAATTTGATGTTTGTTGACTTTATCCTTTCCAATATCATTTAAGATTTTAATTGATGAAATATATCCAACTTCCATACAGGTACTCCAATCATTATATAAAAAACCATTTTTAGGAATTGGTTGACAATCTTGATGTGCAAAAGAACATAAGCTCATAACAAGAATCCATTTCATAAATTATTTACGTTTAATTAAATCAGTAGCTTTTAAACCATATACACTTGCTATCACTCCAACAAAAATTGATTGATACCAAAAAGGCATATTGCCAAAATACTCAAAAAACAATTTCATTTTTTCCATATGCTCAGGGTTATCTGACCAAACAGAAAATCCCAACATAACGATTGGCACCGAGAGTAAAATTAAAATAAATTCGTCTTTCCAGTCTTTTTGATTATTTTCTAGAACCTTACCTGAGTATTCTATTTCCCCAACACTCATTTTTTGTGCGTGACGCATTTGTGCATCAGCCATTAACATTTTTGTTTTTTGTTTATTTTTATAAATATGACTACCAGCTTGAACTGCTAATTTTACTGCGCTAAACCACATAGATATTTCCTCCTAGTTGTATTAGAGGTATATCAATCTATAATTGAAATTGCAAATTTACTCTACGACTTGACCTTTTTCCCATTTCATATCAGGAAGTCCGTTATCATATTTCTTTCCATCAAATCTTAGGACTTGTTTTCTGTTTTCGCCTTGCTCATTATAGCTACAATGAATCCAACCTTTAGAACCATCATTAGGATCAAAATATTCTAGTATGAGTTGATCGAAATCGCAATTGTTTTGAATCCAATATGCTACCTTGATATTTGGAACTCCATTTATTTCAAAGTCAACTGCTTGTCCTTTTGCGTGTTGCGATGTTTTTTTAGACCCTATAGCTTCACAAAGAGCTTCTGATCTATATCCTGATGTTATGGTTACTGCTTTGTCAAATTTTGCCCTTACTTTTTCTAATATAAGATAACAAAGATTTTCTAAGTTTTTTATATCTCCTGATCCAGGAGTATTATCAATACCCTTACGAGTTGCAGTCATTGATTTTGTAAATTCTTCTAATTTAAAGTGTTTTGAAAGTTGCATTATAGCCCCCTATAATAGTATATTGTATATGATTGTTGACATTCCAAATATAAGCATTCCTGTTGAAGTCATAACTATTTTCTCAAGTCTGTCAATTTTTTTGTTAGTCATTTCTTGCATAATTCTACACAGCTTTTCGTGATCATCAATCCTTTGATGGGCAGTATATGCTACTGTAGTTGTAGTTTTTTTTCTTTTAATTCCTATTTTTCTCATTTACCTTGACCTCTATATTTTTTCCACGTTCTTCTTTTACTTTTATTCATAGTTTTTTTACTCTTTGGGTTTCTACCTATGCTTGTACCTTTATATTTCTTTTCATATGTAATTACTACCCCATATGAACTTCTTTTTGTCATTGGCAGTACCTTTTACTTAAAATTATGTTAATCGCAAAAAAAACCATATCTCTGTCCGTTTAAACGCTATTTTTTCTTATACTTGTTATCCATTTCTTCATCTTCTAGTTTTTTAACTTCTAATTGACAATAATGGATTATTTTCTCTAAATCTTCTATTTTATTTTTAAATAAATACCTACAAACATACTTTACAACGCAACCTTGAAAAAATGATAGGTTGTTTTTAGATATAAACTCATAAGGTTGTATCTTAAAGTTTTTATAGTGACTACCACCAACTTGTCTTAATTGTGGCAAAACTTTTTCCCAAATAGATTCATCAGTCATTTTTTTCTTTAGTTTTAACTTTTAGTATAGGTTCTCTTTCGTAATCTTTCAATCCTATATGTTTTAAGTTAGATGTTAAATCAGTCCATATTTCGCCACCAAGTTGTTTCCACAATGCACAAAAATAATAGTCTTCACTTAAATATCTTTTTGTATTTTCCTCATCTTTCAAAATACCTTTTCCTTGAATACCGCAATCAAAGAAAGCATATTCTTTAGTACCTTTTACTGATTGTGTTTCATACTTTTCACCAATCTTAGCTACTATATCTGATTGATATTCTATTTCAGGATATTCTTTAATAAGTATTTCAAATACATGTCTTTCTATGCACATAAATCCTGTACCTGCATAATTTACATCTTTAAAACCTTTTTCATTATTTTTTAAATCGCATTTACCTAATGGAAAATTAAAGCAATAACCTCTACTAGCATCACCTTGTTCTATTGGTCTTTCGTTTTTTAATGGGTATGGAGCTGTAACTATTGGTTTATCAAATAGTAAAACTCTAATAAATTCTTGTGGGTTAAATATAATGTCAGCATCTATAAAAAATAGATGAGTATTTTGTTTATCTTTTAGAAAAGCATCTACAAGTTTATTTCTTGCTCTAGATATAAGACTATCTCTTAACCATATCATACCGCAACCAATACCTGCTTGCATTAAGGTATCTCTGACTTGAATTATACTTGAAATTGTTTGTAGATGTATTTTTTGATCAAAACTAGGAATACAAATTAATACTGATTTTTGCATAATACGGCAGGAGAGTTGGTGGTATGTGGTAACTCTCCTACCAGTTTATCCTTTATCATTGTTTAAAGTAAGATGGAAGACCTAAATGCTTTCTTCTATCATATATATTTTTATCTGCGTTTTTTGAATTTTTGTCATTATAATGTAAAAACACTTGCGCACACTCATTTCCTTGAAATTCTTCTCTCCAATGTTCTAATTCCATACCTTTATAAACTAACATATCCCCTGCTTTCAAAACAACTTTAGTTCCTTTGTTATTACTGGTTGTAGTTATTTTTTTACCATCAGGTATTCCTACATTTTTTTTAGGTTCTAAATATATACACCAAGGGTCACCACCTAAATTAAGTGTTGTAGATATTTCACAACTAAATCTATCTTTATGTCTTTTTAATATATCGCCAGTTTTATATATTCTTGCATATGAATAAGTAGGATTTAATTCAAGTCCTGTTTTCTTTTCCATTATTGGTAGGGTTCTTATAAGTAAAGTTTCCATAGCCACATCTGCATAATGAGAATAAGTATTTGGTACTTGTTGATCTGTCCACGTTCCCCATTCATCTGTAAATTGAGATATATATCTTTCATCAAATAATGTTCTAGCTACCTGTCTTTTCATTATGAAATAATTATAAACAAATGTAGCTATGTCTTTTGGAACAGCTTCTTTTATTACACAGTATTTATTTTTTTTAAAACTCATTTAATGCTCTTTTCTTTAGATATAGAAGTTTCTACTGCTTTTATATTCCAATGTATAAATCTAAATCTATCTAAACCATTATCAACAATATATTGGTGTGGTAAGTATCCAGGAATTATAATCATAGTTCCAGGTTGTATTTTAAAATGTATTTGCTCACTTGCTAGTGTAATTTTACTAGCATCTTTTTGTGGTAGTTTTGTCATTCTAGCGCCCATACGTGGATCGTGTATTACTGGTACAGATGTTTTTTCAGAACAATCTAAAAAATAAAAACCTGATACGTGTTGATTCCAATGAACGTGTGTATCGTGATGACCTCCACCTTTTCTACTAAATTCTTGTACCCAAAATTCTGTAAAGTGTAAGCTATGATTTTTTAAATCAAAACCTTGCCAATCTAAAAACTCAAAACTTCTAGCACCACAAAAATCTACAAACTCTTTTACTTTTGGATCATTAGAAAATGTTTCACTATGTTTTGATAAACCAAAATCTCCTAAACTTTTTTTCCATTTAGGTTCTTTCTTTAATGTTTCTTTTTGTAGTTTATCTGCTTTCTTAATATACTTATCTGTAATCGGCATAAGTTTTTTGATAAACATAGGTGCTTGTGCTACCCATATTGGAGTTTGAAAATAAAACTCACTTTTAAAATCAACGTGATTTTTTGGTTTATTACTGCCTCCTTGTTTTATATCATTCATATTATTTAAACGGATAGCCAAGATTCCAAATGACTAAACTGTTCCTTTCTCCTTTTGTTACTGGTTTAACTCTATGCCATACGAAACTAGGAAATATAACTAAAGAACCTTTAGGTAATATTTCTGTACACGTTCTCATATTGGGTTTTTTATCAGGGTCTTCGTTTCTTAAATCAAATTCTAATTCACCACCCTCATATTCTTTAGGGTCTGTTAATGTTACTGTAACAGATAATTTTCTTATTTTACCTTTTGTTGGACCATCTTCCATATATGGTTTATCCCAACCATCACAATGCCAATCATAATATTGACCTTTTTTATAAATTGTAAATTGACAAGACTCAGAATGATCCCATTCAAAGTTCCAACCAGCATTTTTATTAGCTTGATGTATATAAGGTTGTATTTCTTTATAAATCCATCTGTCGTTCATCCATATAATGTTAGAATCTCTTTTTTTTTGTAAATCTTTTATTTCTTCTTTGTTAAGAGGTTGTTTAGATAAATCTCTATCCCTACCAAAACCACCTGTTATAGCCATAACTTCTTTTTCTTTTTCTGATTTGCCATATTGGACTATCATATCACAAATTCTTGTGGGTATAGCTGATTGAAAATACCAATAGTAATTAGATATATTCATAAGTTGATATTAATATACTTTGTAGTTTGCTTGATTTACTTTCATTTATAAAAAATCTTTGCGTACTAGGAAATATTATATATCCATTATTTTGTAAAGGTAAATGCCAAGTTCTATTAACTCGTCTGTTATCATCATAAAGTATTACTACTTCTAGTTGTTCTTCATCATCAATATCTACACCATATATACAAGTATAATCAGGTGCGTGTAATAAATCTAAAGGTTCTACTAAATTTCTTGTATGTGATTTCTGTTTTTTTTCTAGAATAATTCCAAAGTCTAATTTTGGTATTAATGTTTTATTATGTTCTAATTTAAAATGATCTCTTAAATAATCTTTAAACCATTGTAGGGGTTGTGAGAAAGGTACTTTATAATCATTATAAGAATAATTTTTTTCATTATTACTTATTCTTTCTTGATTTATAAATGATGTAATTATATCGTTTTTAATCTTATCACGATTTATTTCAAAACCTTTTGGACAATCAATTGTTCCAGTAATAATATCTATTTCTGAAAGTACCACCTTTTCCATAAATTAATTCAGATTATTGTTCTTCTTTATCCCAACTTTGATCTGTTTCATTCCAATTATAAACGTGTGTTTCTTCTTCTGCTTCTGATAATGCAGGTGCATCACCTATTGGTGATTGCCATCTAGCTTCTGATACATTTAATACCCAGCTTGTATAAGGTTTCTTATTAATGAAAATATCATTATCTTCATCATAAGTCATACCTATACCAGCATAGTTACCTCTTAAAGCTGTTCCACCATCTTTGTGTTGTCCGCCTTGTGTATTGTAAGATGTTTTTTTCCAAAGAGGCCAGTTATGGATATTTTCCAAAAACTGTCTTCCTACTTCTTCATCTTCAATACCATCAGCATTTTGACAGTCTGAATCAGCAACAACGTGTACTGCTATTACCTTACTATTAATTCCTAATTTTGCATAATGTGCCATATCTTTCTCCTATATCGTTTTTTTAATGTTTAATCAATATTTATTTTATTGATATTTATACCTAATTACTACTACTCCTGAACCACCTGTACCTGCTTGATTTGCGGCAAGACCACATCCATATATAACACCTCCGCCACCACCAGTATTTGCTGTACCTTTGAATGCATTATTTCCAGGAGTTGCATAAGGATAACCTGATCCACCACCTCCATATCCACCATTTGCACTACTTGGATTTCTACCAGCACCACCACCACCTGCAAAATATTTTAATGAACCACTTGGTCCTGAAGTACCTACTGCTGGATTTATAGCTGTACCAGCACCATTTCCTCCTGCGCCACCTGCATTACCACCTCCTATATTAGTTCCTGCAGAGGTTGCTCCACCACCTCCACCACCACAGTAAGGACTAGCCATACTTGCACCATTATTACCTTGTGCAGGTGAAACAGGGGGTTGGTTTCCACTACCACCACTTCCTGCAGGAGTAGCTGTTTCTCCACCACCACCTCCTCCTGAACCTCCAGGTTGACCATTTTGGTATCCTGAATTTGAACCATCGTGTCTTGTACCACCTCTGCCACCACCAGCAGATGATATAGTTGAAAATGTTGAGGTACTGCCATTTGTTGCTCCTGCATAAGGACTCGGTACAGTTGCACCATTACCTCCAGCTCCTACACTTATAGGATAAGTTGTTGATACAGATACAGTTAATGGAGTAGATGCTAAAGGTGATTTATTTGGTGCATAAGGATCAGTTGATAAAGTACCCTCTCTAAATCCACCAGCACCTCCACCTCCTCCGTGATTAGAGCCTCCTCCACCTCCTCCTGCAACGACCATATAAGATACAGCATTATTTCCTGGTGTTGGTGCAGTAGATACAACAAAATTAGCATCACCTGTAAATGTGTGTATTCTATAATCTCCTGAATTTGTAATTGTACCACCAGTTGCAACAATATAATCAGGTGTTGTATTTAATGTTGGTGCAGTTTCATTTGCACTAGTAACTGTAACCCAACCTTGACTAGCATCTGAATAAATTAATCTTACTCCAACTCTATCTGTTTTTAATTTTGGATCAACACAAGCACCTTTTATTTTAGAACCTCCTCTACCTATAACAATATTGTTTGTTGAAGCATCACCAGTAGAATCAATGATTAACATTTCTGTTCCTACTGCTGGACTGCTTGGTAAAGTAACTGTTAATTCTTGTGATGTAATAGCACCACCCATTCCTATTCCGTGAATATAACAACCGAAATAATATGTTCCTGTTGCTGATGGTTTAAATTCTATGTATCTAGTTGTTGCCGCATTAAAAGGTGTAGTGTTAATATAATTAGTTTGATTACTTGCTCCATCTAAATAATAACTTACTCCTGATGAAACTATACCTGCAATAAAAGTTGAAAGTGTTCCTGAATTTGATGTTGAAATTATTAAAGGGTGTCCATCATTTGTGTTATCAGATTGTGTAAATCTGTATGTTCTACCTTTTAATAATGTCAAAGCCATATTTCTTGAACCACCTAAAAAATAAGCATTACCAGTTCCGCCAGTTACATATAAAGTTCCTGAAGCTACTGTTGTTGCATAATTTAAAAAAGGTGTTCCATCAGATGTATTTACAAAATATGCTTTGTTTGCAACTGCTGTAAATGAAGCTGACTTTGTTGTTGTACAATATGATAAAGCATCACCTAAATTTGATGAACCTGAATTAGAAAAAGTTACTCCTGCTGGAATAGTAAATGTATCTCCACTTTCTCCTAAAGCAGTTGATGTTCCACTTCCTGGAGTTATCTTATTTACATTTATAGTTGTCATTGGAATTTATATCTAATTATTACGATACCTGAACCACCTGATCCACCTGCAGTAACTGGTATTCCAGGACCACCTGATGATCCTCCTCCACCACCTCCAGTGTTAGCTGTAGCAGATGTTGCATTTCCTGAAGTTCCACAACCTGAACCATTACCTCCACCTCCTGCACCTCCAGCACCTTTTGTAGATGGGGCAGGTGTTGCTCCACCTCCTCCGCCACCTGCTCTTGCAGTTGGAGTTCCATTAATTACGGAAGTTGCGCCTGCACCTCCTGCACCTCCACAACAAGTAGCATTTACTGAACCTGCAACTGTAGCACCACCACCACCACCTCCACCATCGCCACCATTCGGTGGACCACCATTACCACCATTAGTTCCTTGTGCTGGTGAAACTGGGGGTGTGTTTCCTGTGCCACCTGTTTGTGGTGAACCTCTTTGTCCACCTCCACCTGAACCACCATTTCCTGCCGCACCTCTTCCACCACCTATACCACCACCTGCTGATATTATTGTTGAAAAACTTGAATTACTTCCTACTGCTCCTGTTGCTGGTTGTGAACCTCCAGCACCTCCACCTCCTACTACAATTGGATAACTTCCTGGACTTGCAGAAACTGGTACACCTGTTGGACTTCTTAATGGTGAACCTGTAAAAGAATCATTTAAACCTAAACCCTCTCTATAACCACCAGCACCACCTCCGCCTCCACCATCACCACCTGCACCACCACCACCTGCAACTACTACATAAGAAACTGTGTTTGACCCTCCTGGATTTCCACCACAAGTTACTGTAAATGTTGAGTCTGATGTAAATGTATGTATTTTAAAATTTCCACTCGTAGTTACTGCACCACCACTTGCTGTAACAAATTTTTCTGTGACTGCTGTTGCGTCATTACCTGCTGTTGCTGTAATCCAACCTTGAGGTGCTCCTGAATAAACTAATCTTAAACCACCTCTATTAATTTCTATTGTTCCATCAATACAACCACCTTTTAATTTACTTCCATTTCTAGCAAGTGTTATATTGTTTGTTGCCGCTTGACCTGTTTGATCTACAATTATTAATTCATCACCAGCACTTGGTGAAGCTGGTAAAGTTACTGTAACTGTTGATCCTGTATTAATTAAAAAACCTTTATTAGCTGTTGCTGTGAATGGAGAACTTTTAACAGTCGTGCAAAAAGATAAACCGAAGCCAGTTGCTGTACCACTATTAGTTAATGTAGCACCTGCTGGTATTGTTATTGTATCTCCTGATTCTCCCAACTGTACTGTTGTGCCAGTTTTTGGAGTGATTTTATTTACTTTAAGTTCACTCATAAATTACCTATTGAAATTTGTATCTTATAATTACTACGCCTGATCCACCTGCACCTCCTGAAGTTGGCGCACTTGGAGTAGCTCTACTAGCACCACCTCCACCTCCAGTATTAGCTGTTGCTGATTGACCTCCTGGATTTGGATTTCCTGGTGATCCACCTGCATCACCTCCACCACCTGCTCCACCAGTACCACCTGTTCCATTTGGATATGTAGCACCAGCTCCACCACCTGCTCTTTGTACTGGTGATCCATTGATAGAAGTTGTTGCTCCTGCACCACCAGCACCTCCTACTGTAGGTCCTGGAGCATTACTTCCAACAGCACCTGCTCCACCACCACCACCTGCGGCACTGGCACCATCACTTATATAATTTCCACCATTGTTTCCTTGTGCAGGAGATACTGGTGGTTGATTACCAGTTCCAACTTGATTTGCTGAAGCATTACCTGATGCGGCCGCACCTGCACCTGAACCACCATTTCTATTAGTTGCTGGTGCATAAGGTGGTGCTGGGTATTGACCACCTCCACCACCTGTAGATGTTATTGAGCTAAAAATTGAATTATTACCTTTTCCTCCATAAAGAGTAGCTGGTCCAGCAGTTCCACCGCCTCCAACTGTAATTGGGTATGATTGCGCTGTAACTGTTAAAGCTGTACCTGAATCTAAAGGGCTATCTGTATATGGGTCACTAGAGCATTTACCCTCTCTAAAACCTCCTGCTCCTCCACCTGATGAACCATCAGAAGTTCCTGGATTACCTGCTCCACCTCCTCCACCTGCTACTACCAAATAAGATGTTTTATTTCCTACTCCTGCTGGACCTACTCCTGAAACTACAAAGTTTCCATCTGCATTAAAAGTATGTATTTTATAATCACCACTTGTTGTAATAGTTCCACCTGTTGCAGTCAAAAATTGACTTCCTTGAACTGTTGTATCATTCTGAACATTTATCCAACCTTTTGTTGAATCTGCATAAATCAAAGTTACAGTTTGACCCTCTGTTGTTAATTCTGCATCTAAACAAGTACCATATATTTTTGATCCTCCTCTTCCTATTGTAGTTTTATTAGTATCAAAAGTATTAGCATAATCTTTTATTGAAATTATATCTCCAACTGATGGGGAAGATGGTAAATTTATTGTTATTGCACCTGAAGTAGTATTCAAAAAATAACCCTTACCACTTACACCAGTTACAGTTCCTGGACTGTTAGTATAAATAGTTGCACACCAATCAACTGCTCCTGCTCTACCCATTCCTGATGTAGTTGCTCCACAGGCAATAGAAACAGTTTTACCTGCTCCGCCTATTGTGAGTGTTGAACCACACGATGTTATTGTATTTACTTTAATTGTACTTGTCATAATTTAATCCTTATTGAAATCTATATCTAATCATTACTATTCCTGATCCACCACTTCTATTAGCAACATCAGGATCAGTTTTTGCACCACCTGCTCCGCCACCTGTATTTGCTGTTCCTGTATTACCAGTTCCACTTGACCCAGCACCACCACCTCCAGCACCTCCTGCTCCAGCATTGTTTGCGGCACTTCCACCTCCACCTCCAGCAAAGTATCTTACACTTGAAACTGGACCTGCTGTTCCATAACTTGGTGCGGCTGGACTTATAAATGAATTTGAAACATATGAACCTACTCCTCCTGCACCTCCTGTACTTGGTTGTGTTCCTGCTGTTCCTACACCACCTGCACCTCCTCCACCACCACCTGCTTGTGGGGTATCACTTCCTCCTGGAGGTGAACCTGAACCACCATTATTACCTTGTGGTGGACTAACTCCTGGAGTATTACCTGAACCTCCTGCATTTGATGGAGGACTATCAGGATCACCACCTCCACCTCCTGAACCACCATTTAAACCTAAAGCTGGATTATAAGCTCCACCTCCTCCACCTCCAGCAGATGTTATTGTACTAAAAACTGAATTTGTTCCATTATTAGAAACAGCTGATCCATTTGGTGATCCTGCACCCCCAGCACCAATAGTTATTGGATAACCTGTTGCTGTAACTGGCAAACCAGTTGGACTTACTAATGGTGACATTGTTGGTGCTGGTAAACTTAAACTATTAGATACTCTAAATCCTCCAGCTCCTCCACCACCTCCACCACCACTTCCTGTTCCTGAACCTCCAGCACCTGCTACAACTAGATAATCTACATTATTATTTGAAGATGATCCTGAAATAGAATTTACTGTAAAAGTTCCTGATCCTGTAAAAATGTGTGTTTTAAAATTACCACAAGTTACTGTTGCGTTTCCACCTGATGCTGATAAAAAAGTTTCACCTGTTACATTTGATGTTGAATCTTGTATATTTTTCCAACCCTCTGTTGCATCTACATAAACAAAAGTTACTGATTGACCTTGTGTTTCTAAACTTGCATTAGCACATACTCCACCAATTTTAGAACCACCTCTTCCAACAGTTACTGCATTTGTTTGAAAAGTATTTGTGTAATCAGCAATAGCAATAATATCACCTGCTGTTGGTGAGCTAGGTAAGGTAACTGTAACTGAACCCCCTGTTGTATTTATAAAATATCCTTTACCACTAACTGCTGTCAATGGACTGGTTTTAGCTGTTGTACACCAATCTACTGTACCAGTACGACCCATACCACTTGTAGAAGCACCTGATGCAATAGCAACTGTTTTACCTGCTGACCCTAAAGTTAAAGTTGATCCACATTGTACATCTACTGTATTTACTTCTATCTTACTCATACTATTACTACTGTTGCTCCTGAAGCTATTGTTAATGTACCTGAAACTGTAAATGGTCCTGCAAATACTGCATTAGAATTACCATCTATAAACACATTTCTTTTTAAATCTTTTTTGTGATAACAATCTACGTTATCTATACCAACTTCTTGACCGACATAAACTACATCATCAATTTCTTTCATAATTACTCCTTATGATACGTCAGTTAATAAGCCCATTATAATATCAACAAGTCCTGAAGCATTACTAGATGTGGCTTTTAATTTATATCCTGCGCCTAATACAAATTTACCTTTTAAAATTTCAATTTTTGAGTTTGGTGGTATTGATACTGCATTTACTATTACAAAATCACTTGAACCATCGTTCATTTTAACAGTTAATGTTAATGCTGTTGTAGTTTTGTTAGCGGCAGTAAAGCCAATAAGAATTTGTTTATTTGCTGTTGTAGTAACAATATCTGTTTCATTACCATTTGCTAAAGTTACTTCTGTTGATAGAAAATTATTTGCCATTGTTTATTAGCCTCCTAAAGCTATTGCGAAAGGAATTGCATTTGGATCGCTTTCCCCCTCTATATTTACTGTTGATGGTATAGATGCTGTTGCCGCATTTGTTGCTACTTCAAACACAGATACAAAAGCTGTTCCATTATAATATTTAAAAATTATTTTGTTTGATGTATTAGTATCAGCAAAAATCATACCTGAATATTTAGTTGATGGTTCTGAAGCACCACTATTATTTGTTACTATAGCAGATAGACCACTGTTTAGATCGCTTCTAAAAGATGGAAAACCCTGATTCGCAATAATATAATCGTGTTGTGCCATAACTTATCCTATATCATCAGTTGTTTTTATAATCAACAATATATTATACTCCTTTTGCCTGATAATCAAATGTTCTTGATACTCCTGATCCACCACTATTTTGAAAAGCAATATCAAATCCTGTAGTTGATTTATTTGAAATAGCATACTTATCACCTGAAGACATATTTTGAATAGATAATGTAATAGCAATACTATTTCCTAATCTATAAGCTCTTGGATAAGTTACTGATTTTGTAGTTGCACCTGAAGCTATATCATTTTGAGAGTTAATAAATGCTTCTAATCTTAAAACCACACCAACTGCTGTTACTATAGGTGTAGCAGTTCCATTATCTGATGTTAGCAATACTCTAAATTTAAAGTATCTACCTGTATAATCACCAATGGTAAAATCTTGAAATGTTGAAAAAGTTGAATTATCATCAGAAACAGATATTTGTAGCTCAGATGAACAATTAGTATTAGCATCACCATCAAAGTTAGATGGTTGATCATCAAAATCACCTGATATAAAATCAAATATTCTAGCTCTATCTACTACTTGTTGTTCTAATGTAGCTGTAATTTGTGTAGTTACAATTGCTCCAGCATCAATAGTATCTGAAAAAGCATAAGTGCCTGATGATTTTACTGTAGCATTTTCCCCACCATCAAATAAGGTTGATGTTATAGAATCAAAATTACCTGATACATCATCAAAAAGTTGATTACCTTTCAATATAATGGCTTTAGCTCCGTCTTCTAATACTGTTACTACAGTATCATCTGTTGTTCCAAGAAAATTAGGATTTTGATTATCTGTTAAAAGATTTGTAAAATCACCAATTGTAGTAATTTGTGTTACAACACTAGTTGCATTAATAGATACGTTACCAAGTTTATCTACTGCTTTGATTAAGTATGTACCTGTTTTTGCTGGCACTACAATTGAAGTACCTGGTCTTGATAATTTCTTTACTAATACAATTGAGTTTTGCCATTCAGCACCTGTAGTTAATGGACTATAGTTAATTCTATAATGTGATAAATCTAAATCAGGAACAGGGTCAAAACTTAAATGAGCTTCTTTTCCAACTATATTACAAGCAAAGTTTTCTACATCTGCAGGGGGTGCTATTTGTCCAATAATTTTCCTACTTGCTGTAATAGATGATGAGTTTACACCAAAGATATTTACACCTCTAGCACGAACAGAATAAGTAGCTTTATCAATTACATTTAAAAACTCATATTTAGTTCTAGCACCTCTACCAATTAATTTAAAAGTATCAGCAGGACTTACAGCAGTACCATCAGCATCTGTATCTTGCTTAACTTCCACCTCAAATATATCTGTAAAGTTATCAGTTGGAGCTGTTAATACTATTACTAATTTTACAATTACAGTACCATCGTTATAAGCTACAAGTTCATCTGTTAATGTAATAGCTTGTGGTGCTGATACAGTAGTTGCATTAGGTAAGTTTGTTGATTTACCACTTGATACAGTAGAATAATCACTTGTTGCAAAATCATATACAGCACTAGCAGTTTCTCTAAATTCACACGATACAGTTGGTATTGGAGCATCTGAACCTCCAGCCATTGCAAATGCCCAATTTGAGATTTCAAAAGTTTTATTTGTGAATCCTAATCTACTATTTGTAATTTGTACTGTATCTCCAATATCTAATTGGAATGCTTTTAAATTAAATGTAGCTGTAAAACTTATTTGCTGTCTTGCTTTTAACAACTGTATTTTAGCTAATCTTTGAACAGTATGAGAAGATGTTGTCATTGGAAAATTAAACTCACCAAATATTCTTTCTGAATTATCTTCTGATTCAAATGTAGAATTTGTTAATACTGGATAATCTTGTGGTTGATAATTATTAGCTGGTTCTGAATAAAGACCTTTAACAGCATTAAACAATTCTTTTTTAGATATTCTTGTATTTAATGTAATACCACTTCTAATATGTTCTTCATCTAGTGTTACACTTGCTGTTTCAAATACTGCTGGTCTTAATTTGAATTGACCATTGGAATATGTTAAATGTCCTGCTATTGAAGAAAGCATATTTTCTAAAATGCTTTTCGGTGATTTATCTAAGTTAAATGTACCATTCATACTAAATCTTTTTTCTGTACCTGATGGATTAGTAATAGTAACATTTTCATCGCAAGTATTTGCTATTGCTGAAAAGTTTGTATCATTTATTTCAGTTGCATCTGCTTCTAAACCAAATCTTGCATTTAATAAATAATCCCTAATACATAAAGCTGGATTAGTGGAAAAAGCTGTTGCACTACTTCTTGGGTCAAATACTTTTCTACCCTCTACTTCAAATGTAATATTTGGAACACCATTAGTATAAACATCTTTATCAAAGTTTAATCTTACATAAAGATAACTTATTCCTCTTAATCTATGATTTGTTGTCCATTGTGAAATATCACTTACTAAATCAGCATCAGCAAGTTGAGCATCAGCACCAAAATGTTTTTTAATTCTAGCTTTACCCTCGTATTGATTTCCACTAGATGGATTAAATCTACCAATACCATTAGAGTCAGAACCATCTTGTGTTAATGGAACCTCATCTTCATTGAAAAATACTTTTGTTATATTGTTTATTTCGTGACCAGCAACTGTAATAATAATATGTAAAAATTCATTAGTAGAACCTGTAGCTTCAGCATAAACCATAGTTCCACCTACTCTTGTTTTACCATATATAATTCTTTGTGGGGCTACACCTGATTTAGCTGTAACCATTGTGCCTTGTTGTAAGTTTGTCCCTATTTCAGGTATATTAATATCAGGTGCTAATTTTTTGTTTACAGCTCCCAAAATAAGTTGAGAACCAGCAGATACTATAAATGTTCCAACAAGACCAGCTACTTTACCGCTTCCAAATATACTTGTAACCAATCCTGATGGACCAATTGCTGGTATTGCTGCAAATCCTGTAGCAACTGCGGCAACTACTAATGCTGTTTTTACTGTTTTACTTCCCATTACTCAATCCTCCAAGCATAATCACAAGTAGTAGTATTTCTCGTTTCTACACCTGCTTTTGCTCTAAAAATACTTTTCTGACCAATACACACACCTAGAGTTCCTCCAAGTTCTTCATTTGTTTTTAAAAAAACAACATCACCTCTTTGTGCATATACACAACCTATAGACTCAAAATTATTTTCTTTAGCAATATCTTTTGCTATATCTAATAAGTCTTTTTTATTTAATTCTTGTATTATTTTTTTAGCATCTTTTAATGAATTGTATTCTTGTTCAAATACAATCTTTCCTGTAATTGTTTCAATAGCACCAATAACAAAATTAACACAATCTGTTTTACCTCTTCTAAATTTAACTAATTGTTGTTTTTGTATATAATCTGATAACTTTGTATCCCAGTTTTCTATTCTCATTATGATCCTTTCTTGCCCCAAATAATTTCTTTATCTTGTAAGTCAGGCACAAACTCTAAACCTAAATCACCAGTAAAACTAAGTTGTTGATCTTCGTGAGTGTATCTTCTTTCTTTTGGTCTATCTAAAACTATTAATCTGTTTTCTAAACTTAATTGAATAGTTGCTGTTTCCGGTCCTTCATCAATTTTCATTATATCCATTTTACCTTTGAATAAAGTATATACGTCAGCAATTATTGATTTACTTGTATCAAATAAACCAAAAAATATACTGGCATTTCTATTTGTATAATTTGCAGATAGTGCCGCTGATATTAAACTGGATTTAATACCTGTTAATCCTAGTGTTGCACCAATAGCTTCTACTTGATCGCTTTCTGAAACAGCACTTACGTTCATTAAATCACCTAAACCTGTAAAGTTATTAGAAGAACCACCAGCAGTCATAGTTAAATCTCCATAACCATTCCAAAATCTTAATGTTCCTGTACTAAATTCTAATTCACAAGCTAAAAATGGTCTTACAACCTGACTAACTATTGCATTATTAAAAGCCGTTGTTATACTTCTAGCCATTTTATTCCTTAATAATTATTTTTTTAATTGATTTTTTGCCTACATAAATTTCTGTTTCTGCCAATGATTTAATACATTGATATTGAACATTAGCATTATAAACTCTTTGAGCAATCCTTTTACCTTTTAAACATTTTGACATCGTTTCTTGTATTCTATGTTCTTTAATCTCGCCATTTACAATCATAAGTAAAGCTACTACTGTTTCTATCATAATACTTTACCTTTGTTTGGACCATATTTAATTCTATATCTTTGTGTGCCTGTAGCACCAATATCAACTTCTTTTCTTAATTTGATTAAATCTAATTGTTTTTCTTTTCTTTGTCTTTCAATTATATATTCTAATATTTTTCTAGTGTTCCTTTCCATTTGCTCTTACCTTATCTTTTAATATTTCTAGTTGTTCTGTGACTTTATCAACATCTTTAATTAATCTTTCTATATTGACTTTGTTGTTCATCATATCATCAATTCTTATAGTTAATTTTTCAACTTCAACTAAAGTATTTTCAATTAATAAATATTGTTCTGCATCTGCAGGAAGTGTGCCTAGTTCTCCACGTGGCCACTTTATTCTAAATTCAGTATTTTCATTAACATCTGAAATCATTAATTTACCATTTGTTTCAATAGTATTAAGTCTTTCAATAATTCCAAAGTATGCCCAAACTGCAACTGCAACTGCAACAATAATAGAAAGTAAATTCCTTAAAGGTAATTGTATATTTGTATTTTCACTTACTTTCATTTTAACCTTTATTTTCTACTTTAGAATATTTCTAAGGTATATTTCTATGCTTTTTACTTTTATCCATACCCATATAATGATCTCCAGGTTCATAATCCCATCTTTTTCCGTGATGACCTCTTATATCAGCATACCACATTCTCATTTTAACAATTAATTTTTTAAATCTTAAGCTCATTCAGGTAAGGGTATATCATAAGATTTAGATGGTTTCTTCATAATTTTTTTATCACCCATTATTTTTACATCAGGATTTTCTTTCTTATATGTATCTTTCATTAAATCCCAATGACTGTTATCATCATCAGGTCTGTTATCAAGACTTGTAGGAGCAATACCTCTACATTTACTTACTAAAAGATTAAATTCAGGGTTATGCTTTAATGTAGGATTACCATTAACTCTACCACACATTTTCATTAATTCTAGTTGTTGTTTTAACTTTACGTTTTCTTTTTGTGTCTTACAATCTGTGCCTAAATACTTTCTATAAGTAAATCTAACATATTCATCTTCGTGTGTACTATTTTCACTATAGTTATAATCAGTATCACGTCTTTCTGTTGTTACTTCAAAATCTCCACATCTTGCACCATACTCATTAAGATACTCATTTTTTGATGAAGCATCACTTGTTAATCCAGCTATAATTATAGTTGCTAGTAAAAATGTAATTATATAATTTTCTAAGTATTTCATTTACCATAAATCCTATCTGTTTAAATCCTTAATATCATATGAGTGTTCACGTACTTGGTCAGCTAGATTTCTATAAAGGTTCTCTGCCATCTGCCAAGTTGCTTCTGCTGATGATAATCTTGTATTCATATCTGTTATTTCTTTTTTTGCTACTGATAATTCACTTTCTAATTTAATAATAGTAATCTTACTTGCATTAATAGTTGTTGTTAAATTTAAAACATACTTTACTGAAGTAAATCCCCCAACCAATATTGAAGCTACTACTGGTATAAATATAAAATTTTTTTTTAAAAGGTCTGCAAAGTTCATTATAGTGCCTCTGTTGCTGATAATGTAATTCCATATTTACTTACTTGGTCTGTATCCCAACCAGTTTCGTTATTATCTAATCTCATTATTGTTTTTGCATTGGTGTAAGTAACAGTAGCATCATTAGCTATTGTTTCTATACCTTGTCTTAATGCTGGTTCTACTTTAACATCTGCTTCACCTGAACCATTGGCACTTACATCGGCAGTTACCATATACATATAAGAACCTATTTGTATATAATCACCAGCTTTGAATACATTTGCTCTACTAGCTGTAAAACCATCTAAAGCTACCTGATTACCCACTTGACTTGCTCCATTGACTCTGACAGTCCCTGTGGCTGTTCCTTGTATGGTTTTTCTGTCTTGATCACCTATACTAAAAGTACCTCTCCTACCTCTTAATTGTAAAAGAAAAGCTAATACAACTGATGCGTTTACTTTTAACATTGGTGGAAATTTAATTTGTGTAGTCCAGTATTCACCCTCGTGTTGAACGACTTGGTCTTGACCTGTAAATGGACTGGTAGATACTGCTACAGTTCTAACTAATGAAAATCTTTGTGTTTGTACCCCAACAACAGTTGGAAATGTTAATGGGTATGTTGGTGTAAATACTGCCATAATTATCCTCCGAATGCTTTTGCAAATTTACCACCTCTCAATTTAGCATCTGCTACTGCTGATATAGTTGATTGTTGGATAGTTGGCAACATATTTGCTATTTCTGATCTTACTGTGTTTGTTACACCTAAAGCAAAATTTAAGTTCTGTGTTATTTGAACACCTCCTCCTCCACCCATCATTGATTTTGAATCTGCATTATTTTTAATTACACCAGCACTTCCAGGAACAAATAACTCAGGTCCTCTTTCACCAACTAATGATGGTCTGTTAGCTTGTATAGTTCCTCCTGATGCGTGACTACCCTCTGTAGCAGTTGTAGCTCCACCTTTTATAAACATTCCACCAATAAATTTTGATAAACTACCACTACCTGATATTCCCTCTCTAACAGCTTTTGTTAGTCTATCCATTACTAACACTTGAAATAACATTTTTTGTAAATCTATAAATACTTGTCTTAAAATATCTTTAAATTTTAAAGCACCTGTTTCACCTCTAGCAAAAGCATCAAATATTTTATTACCAGTTGTTTCAAATGTTTTAGCTACACCATCAGCTATACCATCTAGAGCTTTTTGTATCTCATTAAATCTTTCTGTTCTTGTTGCTAATAAATCTATATTTTGTGTTGCTTCTTGTATGGCTTTATTTATTACTCCTTGATCTGTAATCTTTTTAGCTAATAGTGCATCTTCTATTTTTCTTGCCATAGCAAGTTTTCTTAATTCTAATTCTGTTTTACCTAAATCTTCTATTTCTCTACGTGATGCAAGTTCTCTTTTCTTTTGTTGATCTAATTGTAGCTTTTCAAATCCTGATTTATTCTTTGCTAGAATAGCCGCCTTTGCCGCAGATCTCTGTTTGCTTTCTTCATTTTTTGTAAGTCTTGCTTCTACAATAGCTTTTTCTTTATTTAATGAATCAATTTTTTGACTTACAATTAATTGTGAATCCATATCCATTGATAAAGATTTATATATTTTATCTTGTTTTTCTAATTCATCATTTATTTTTTTTAATTCTTCATCTAATTCAACTTCACTTAAACCTCTTAATGTACCCTCAAAAGTACCAAATACTGCATTAAGACCTCTCATTAATCCAGTTACTATTGTAAGTACACCTTGTGTAATTACATTGTTTTCTATAAATATTGTAAATTGTTCATTTAAAGTATCTAAAGCACCTGCTAAACCACCTGCAGCATTTTTACCAGCATCTTCTACTTGACCTTTTAAAGCTCCTAATAAAACTGTTTGTGCTTTAACTTTTTCACCTAAAAAATCAAATGTTTTAATTTGTTCTTTTTGATCTTCATTAAAAGATACACCTACACGTCTTAAGGCTGATAGACCAACTTCAGGTTCTTCTAATGCTTTACCTAATTGCATTGCCGCACTTTTAGCACTACCAAAACCTATTTCAGCTAAATCTTGTGATAGTCTTAAAGCTTCTCTAAATGTATCTCCTGTAATTGATTTAAAGGTTAATAATACACCTGCCGCATCTCTAATCTCTTGTGTACTAGCTAATGTATTTATACCAATCTCTGATGCTAATGATTCTATATCAAGTAAACTTAAACCTGCCGCACCACCAGTTGCTTTCAAAATACCTGATAGTCTTTTAAATTGTCTTTCAGCTCTAGAACCAGCGGCAACTGCTTTACCTAAACCAAAAGCCAATGCCGCAAATGATAATGTTGCTATTGCTGTTTTAATTCCAACATTACCTATAATAGTTCCTAATGAAGTAAGCCTACCTGCTACTGGTCCTAAGGGTCCTTGTATTGCCGCTATTGATTGAGAAGCTCTTCTAAATTTATCTTGAAATTTTCCTGCCGCAGTTCCAGCTTTCTTAGTTGCATCACTAATTTCTTTAGTTTTCTTTTTTACTGTATCTGTAGATTTCTTAAACTTTCTCTCAAATTCTTCTGATTTGGATCTTAATTCTACTGTTATTGTTGCTTGATTTGCCATTAGTCAGGGAATCTCCTCATTAAACTTTCCATCTCATCCTTTAATACTGGTTGAGATTTTTTGCCTTTGTTTACTTTCATACTGTAGCCCTCCATAGCAGACGTAAATTCTTTAACACTACAACCCCAAAAGGTTTCAGGTGTCATATGGAGGAATCCTAATCCAATCTCTAGATAGTCTTGGATGGGGTAATAGCTTCTTGATTCTCCACCTCTGCTTTTGGGGAGTCTTCGTCTTCCCCAGCAAAGATTGTACCTAAAACTTCCCCTGCTGTTACAGCAGAAGTTGTTAAACCAGTTTGTATTATCATATCACCAACTGCAATATGTGTAAACTTACCTTTTGCACCTAATAGACCCTCGTGCAAAATAACTGATATATCACTTAAAGAGAATTTTTGTTCTGCAATTGATCTTGCTACATCCATTACAGACTTTCCTGTTCTGTGTTCTATATTTACTATGTTCTCAAATGTAAGTCTAAATAATCTTTCTTTATCACCAAACTTACGACTTATCTCACCCTTGTATTTGTTCATTGTCATCTCCTAATGCTTTCTTTAGTTTTTTCTTTGTTGATATTGATTTCTTCAACTCATCATTGTTGTCTTCTATACAATGAATTTCTGCTTTACTATTTGAAGTAACTAATTTTTGCACTATAAGATTATCGTGACCATTTAGGGTAATTTTATCTAATGGACGACAATCAACATCTTTATTACATTCAATAACTATATATTTTAATTTAGTTACTTTAATGAATCCGTGATGTTGATCGCCATTTAATTCAAAGTTAATCACTTTCCAACCATTTGTCCATTCAATCATAATTACGCGTTAGTGTAAGTTATTGTATTATGTGATTCTAATGATACAGAATATGTTTCTTCACCATTATACTCACCAGCTCTTTCGTAACTTGTTATCAAAAATGCACCTTTAACACTTGAACCATCACCAAAAATTAAATCATAATTTTGTATTGCTCCATCAAACGCAAAACCTCTTAAAATGTTTTCTGTTGATGAATCTGTGAATACTCCACTTGCTGATATTGACATACTTCTAATTCCACCACCTTGTAATAAATCTCTTGCTTTATCATTTCCACTTGTAACGAATGCGTTTGAATCTTTAGTTGTAACATCAACCATTTCTCCATT
>Ga0209634_1000649_pt1 | contig 26687 bp, 21 predicted proteins | sample LinPmetageLP40_FD_184043 | JGI IMG/M metagenome (GOLD analysis project Ga0209634, IMG submission 184043) | Marine viral communities from the Pacific Ocean - LP-40 (SPAdes) (version 2) | ecosystem: Environmental > Aquatic > Marine > Oceanic | place: Pacific Ocean | collected 2010-08-26 | reverse complement strand
TCATCACTTACTGTCACTTCATTTTGTCCAATAAAACCATCTCCATTTGCATCGCTAAAAGTATAGGTCTCATCCCAGTACCCACCTAAAGCAAATCCTTCGGTCTGTCTTTGCTGACCAAATACAACTGGCTCAATCCCCTCACCGAGTTCCTTCAACTCATTGTTGAGAAAAGAACCTACCAAATTAAGGTCAAAAGCAAATTTCTCTACTTTAACAATTCGTGTATTCAAACCAATTTCAACTCCAGAATTTTTTACAGATCCCAAATTTTCGAAACGACCAGCACCAACACCTAAAGACAGCGGCAGTTGTCTAAATATCAGTGCGTCTTGCGTCTGCTTATTGAAATAGGTAAATTCAAGTCCTACACGGTCGGAAAGCATACTTGCGTCTAACCCTATTTCAATCTCTTCAGATCTTTCTGGTTGCAAGTCAATATTGCCCACACTCCCAAAAGTAACAGCCGTTACACTTTCTCCATCAACAGTTGCGGCAATTGGATTGTAAAACCTTAGTGCGTCATTAGTTCCAGGCTGCACACCAGAAGCTCCCCAAGCAGCTCTCAAGCGAAGTGAACTCATCGTGCTACTACTCACATTGAAAAATGATTCATCGGAAAGAACCCATGAAGTACTTATCTTAGGATAAACTACAGAATTCAATGCCGGTCCAAATGAGCTTCCTCTATCTACTCGAACAGCTCCTGTCACAAACAACTTATCTTTAAATCCAATTTGTTCTTCCAAAAAGTATCCAGCAGTCCGTTGCTCAGTAGTTTGCTCATTGCTAAAGGTATTTGCTGCCCCTGCTATAGAGCTACTACCTGCCACCAATTGTAACCCTGTGCTTAATGTCCCTTGTGTAAGTGTTCCTAAATATTGAAATCCTACAGAGGTACGAGAAGAAATATTGTCGTTAATAGCCTTCTTAAATGTACCTACCGCATCTAATGTGGTCACATAGGTATTAAACCGGTTCGAAAACCGTGCTCCTTCATCATAATTAAGAAAATCTGGAGCTTCTCCTGTTTTGAAAAACTGGTTATCCCATCGAGAAGTATAATCCAAGCCACCAGCTATCTTAAAAGTCAAGCTTTCGGTAGGAGTCCACTCGAAATTCATGCCTGAAGTGAACCTGTCTATATTTTGTTTTGTATCTATAGTAAATAATTCTTCTGGTGTAAACTCACCCCATCCTTGATTTCCATCAGTTATGTTGGGCAGTCCATTTAGGCCTTGCGCCATGAGTGCAAGTGAAAAATTGTCATTTAGAGGTAGTTCCAGATTACTTTTATTATAGCCTGTAGTGAAATTAACTTTTAAATTATCGGTAATTTCAGCTCCTATATTAGCTCTAAAGTTTCCTTTGGAGAGGTTGTTAACAGGAAGTACTCCTTCATTATCAGTATAACTTCCAGAGATAAAGTAATTAACTCCTTCTGTACCTCCGGAAACACTAATACCCATTCCGAACAAATTTCCAGTACGAAAAGGGCTCGTTCGAGAATCGTTCAGTGGTTGGAAAGAATTGACGGTCGCTGGTACAAAAGTGCCATCCGCTGCTTCAAAGTTAAAACCAGGATTACCACCAGCATCAAGTGCTTGATAATTAGCCGGATATGTAGTTACATCTTGTACTGAGCCGGTTTCCGTATATGCAGACCACTTAGCCTTTCCACTTTGTCCTCTCTTTGTCGTAATTATTATCACGCCATTAGCAGCAATTGACCCATACAGCGTAGCCGCAGAAGGGCCTTTGATTACTTCTATTGATTCGATGTCCTCTGGGTTAATGTCATTTAATCTAGATGGGGATTGCCCGCCAGTTTCAAAAGAAATCGAATTCGGTTGATTGTTGATTAGCACACCATCAACATAAATTACAGGCTCATTTGACAATGAGGCACTACTTGATCCACGAATTCTAATTCTTGAACCCATGCCTGTAGAACCTCCACTTCCAAATATTTGTACACCGGCAGCTTGTCCTTGAAGCAAGTCAGAAATATTATTGATGGGTCGAACCTTTACTTCATCTGCTACATCAAGTCTTGCAATAGAATTGCCCATTTCAACTTTTCTTCTAATTCCAGTTGCCGTAACGATAACTTCATTCAAACTGGTAATATCTTCTCCTAATACAATTTCAATAGATGTTTGACCAGCTACAGCGTATTCAATGGTGGCGTAGCCTATGAAACTTATAACAAGCACATCACTTTCGTCAGCATCTAGTTCAAATTCTCCATTGACATTAGTAATCGTCCCTCTTGATGTCCCTTTGATTAGAACATTCACCCCTGGCAATACCTCTCCATTTTCATCCTTAATAGTTCCTTTGATTCGAATGGCTTCAATAGTCTCATCTTCTACTTCCGTAGACAAATTATCTTCAAATTTGGTACGGGAAACGTGAATATTTTTTCCTATTCTCCTAAAATGGAGACCCTCCTTATAGGATATAGTAGAAAGAACTTCAAATAATGAACTATTTTTTGCAGCTATACTAATTTTAGTATTGGGTACAACTGCATCATTATAAGTGAATTTAAAATTGGTTTTTCGTTCAAGTATTTCGAATACTTTAACCACTTCGGTATTACTAACCTTAAGTGATACAGGCACCTCTCTCAATTTTCGCTGTCCTTCAGCATTACTAGCATATGTCATGGTGGTTACTGTGCCTATAATAACAAGAGCAAAAAAGGTATTCCTCGACATAATTAATAATTGAATTAGTACTTTATTTATCATATTTTTGTGATGTTAAGGTAAAACTTAGTTTTATCGACAGGACAAGTAAATAAAGATAACATCCAAGTGTCGTAAGCTATATGATGTTATGTATTATCACTTGTTCGAAGTTGGTCATATCTGATATGGCCAACTTCATTTTAACTTGTATTGTTCATGGTTTTCTATAGATGTAAATTTTATTTTCGCTTAATATTTCATAGCCAAATCCAGATGCAAAGCTGATACCATCCATCACTTTTTCAAGCGACATGTTTTGGTATTCACCTTTATACTGTCCTCGGACGTCAAAGCCTTCTTCTACCACGATCTCCACACCATACCAGTGCTGAATTTTAATGGCAACCTCGTTAAAAGACTCATTGCTAAATCTGAGAATTCCATCTTTCCAGCCAATGATACTTTTGATATCTGCACAAATAGTCTTTTTGACATTCTTATCAGAGTGGGTGTATTCCAGAAGATCTTTTGGGTTTAGGATAAACGAGCTTCCACGCTCGTCTGATACTGACACCTCTCCCCTTACCACCAAAATTTGTGTCTTACCTTCACTCTCATACGACCTTACGTTGAAGGAAGTGCCAATCACTTTTGTCAATAATTTTCCGCTAGTGATAATAAAAGGCAAGGAGGAATTTTTAGTTATATCAAAAAATGCCTCTCCTTTAAGTTCTACCATCCTGTTATTAATACCAAAGTCAGAATTATAGACCAATGAACTACCTGAGTTTAGTCTTACTGTGCTCCCATCTATCAGTGTCATTAAAGATTTTTGACCTACAGGGTTATTTTTTTTGTAGGCGATTGTTTTTTTGGCGATTACTTTGTCTGGTAGATTAGCATGCCACACATAAGCTATGGAACTCAAAAGCAGAATGGCAATCGATGCCGCCACTTTTATTTGTGAGTTCCATATATTTTTGTTCGGTGAATAGTAGTTTGTTTTGTGATTTTTTTTCAATACGTTTTCAAACATCTCAATATACTCTTCTTCCCTGAGTGGCTCGAAGTCACTATAGTCGATAGAATAAATAAATTGTTGTGCTTTCAGAATAGTCGGCACTTGACTGGGGTAGGAAGCCATCCATTTCGTCCAAAATTCATTTGATTTGGAATTGGGATTCTTTACCCACTCTACAAAAAAATCATCTGTAATAAAATCTTCTACACCGTACGCTTCGTATTTCATATATCGCAGCTCCTTTAACTATATAGTAATTTTAAAAACTTAGAGTGTCCCATTTGACCAAAGAAAAATTTGATCTTCTTCAAAAAAGTAGAATTTTAATTCTGGTTTATGCTAAAGGGAGAAATTTTCTTTTAACGAATCTATCGCTCTATAGATGAGTTTTCTTACAGAGCTTTTATTTTTCAGCTCCATAATATTTGAAATTTCCTGATGGGTAAATCCTTCGTAGTAGTATAGCAAAAGTGCTTGGCGCTGTTTTGCTGATAAATCGGCCAGTGAATTTTGCAATTTTTCTTTTTGTTCTTGTAGATTCTCTTTTTCGATTATCTTCACCTCTTTCGATATGACAACTTCCCAGTTTTTAATATCGTTGTCGTTATGAATAGATGATATATTCATAGAACGATTCATCTTCTTTTTAATAATTCTGTACAAGCTTTTATATAGATAGGCAGAAATATTTTTCACTTCTGTGGGGTGATTATTTCTTTCTTTTAAATAAAGAAATAAATCTTGAATCGAATCTTTTACAATTTCTCGTGAAGTGAATTGGATGCCAAATTTTAACAATTGTGCAACATGCGTATGGTATATGTAAATTAATACTTCCTCCCTTCCTTCATTAAAATATTTCCAATTTTCCGAATCTGTCCTCTTTTCGCATTCAGCAAAATTATTGACTAAAGGTTTTATACTTTTTACAGCGCTCTCGCGATCAGCGTTATACAAATTTTTTAAATTCATATTGACAATATTTCTAATAGCAACTCATTTAATAAAAATTAAACAATAAAAAGGTAGCACTTTTAATTAGTTTATCTTCTTAATACAAAATTTATTTTGCTAGCAGTGATCACCTGAAAAGTGGGGATACATAGATGAAGTCGCTCTAGGCAGAATTTTCAAAAGAATACTACATCAAAAAGATTGATAAAAGCATAAACCTCTTTAATATAATACCTCTCATATAACTAAGTCTACCTATCAGATCAATTTGTCTTTATTATTTTTAGAATAATTGTACATTACTATTCTACTAAATAATAGCTGTCCATGAAATCAGAACGAACACACTTCATCCTTGGAATTATTTTCTTGCTAACAAGCGTCACACCTCTTTTTGCACAGAAAATAGATGTAGGTAAACTAAAAGGAATTGATGTCCGAAGCATTGGTCCTGCAGGAATGAGCGGGAGAGTGACCTCTATTGATGCTGTCGCTAGTCAACCTGACATTATATATATAGGAACAGCCTCTGGAGGAGTGTGGAAATCTGAAAGCGGTGGAATCGACTGGAAGCCGATATTTGATGATCAACCAGTATTATCTATAGGCGCAGTAGCTGTACAGCAAGACAATCCTGATGTCGTATGGGCTGGAACAGGAGAAGGAAATCCCAGGAATAGTCTAAATGGTGGATTCGGCTTATATAAATCTTTAGATGCGGGTAAATCATGGAAGTTAGTTGGACTAGAAAAAACAAGAAATATTCATCGTATTAAAATTGACCCTAAAAACCCAAAAACTGTTTATGTAGCAGCTATTGGTTCACCTTGGGGAGAGCATCCAGAGCGTGGAGTATTCAAAACCACTGATGGTGGTAAAACATGGAAACACGTACTGTTCACAAATAATAAAAGTGGTGCTGCGGACTTAGTGATGGATCCTAATAATCCTAATAAACTTATCGCTGCAATGTGGGAGCATCGGAGAAAACCCTGGACATTCAATTCTGGAGGAGAGGGATCTGGATTATACATCACAGTAGATGGTGGAGACAATTGGAAAGAGCTCGGTGACAAGGATGGACTTCCAGAAGGGAATCTAGGGAGAATAGGAATTGCAATTGCCCCTAGTGATCCTAAGAGGGTTTATGCGCTGATAGAATCAAAGAAAAATGCCCTTTACAAATCTGAGGACGGGGGATATAAGTGGAGCAAGGTAAGTGACAAAGGAAGCGAGATTGGAAATAGACCTTTTTACTATTCAGAGATATACGTAGATCCCAAAAATGAAAATAGAATTTATTCAGTGTTCACTTATGTAAATGTCAGTGAAGATGGCGGTAAATCCTTTAAGCAGTTAATGCCTGCCTATAACACTACCAAAGGAGTGCATCCCGATCACCATGCTTGGTGGATCAATCCTAATGACACCGACCACATGATTGATGGAAATGACGGTGGACTTAATATTACTACTGATGGAGGAAAAAGCTGGCGATTTGTTGAAAACTTACCTATTGGTCAATTTTATCACATCAATTTGGATAACGAATATCCTTACAATGTATATGGAGGTATGCAAGATAATGGAAGTTGGATTGGGCCAGCATATGTGTGGAAAGCTCAAGGTATCAGAAATTCCTATTGGCAAGAGTTGGCTTTTGGTGATGGGTTTGATGTAGTACCAGATTCTGATGATTCTAGATATGGATATGCCATGTCGCAACAAGGGTTTGTGGTGAAATATGATCGTGTTACGGGACACCAACAAATCATCAGACCAACACATCATGATCCAAGCCAAAGGTTGCGCTTTAACTGGAACTCAGCAATAGCACAAGACCCATTCGACAATAATACGATTTATTTCGGCAGTCAATTTGTCCACAAAAGTATTGATAAAGGACATAGCTGGAATATTATCTCAAAAGACTTAACCACAAATAATCCAGACAAACAAAAACAACATGAAAGTGGTGGGTTGACCATAGACGCGACAGGTGCAGAAAACAACACAACCATCTTAGCGATATCTCCTAGCCCTGTCATGGAAGGTGTGATTTGGGTTGGTACTGATGACGGCCTGATCCAATTGAGTAAAGACGGTGGCAATACTTGGACGAATTTGACCAAGAATATATCAGGGATGCCCAAAGAAAGTTGGGTGGCACAAATCAAACCTTCTACCTACAATGCTGGAGAAGCCTTTGCTGTTGTGAATAATTACAGAAATTTTGATTTCAAACCTTACCTTTTTCATACAACTGATTATGGTCAGACCTGGAGAAGTATCGTGACAGAAAGTCAAGTCTGGAATTATACTTTATCATTTGTACAAGATCCTATTGAGCCAAATTTATTATTTCTAGGATCAGAAGGTGGTCTTTATATGAGTATTGACAAAGGAAGCAACTGGACAAAATGGAATGACAATTATCCAAATGTCCCAACTATGGATTTAGTAATTCATCCAAGAGAGCATGATTTAGTAATAGGAACATATGGCCGAGCCATTTATGTGATGGATGATATTCGTCCTTTGAGGAAATTGGCCAAAAACGGTAAAAATGTATTGGATAATGCTTTGCAAATTTTTGAGCCCCCAGCAGCATACATTACTATCAATCAGCAAGCTTCTGGTTCGCGTTTTGGAGGAAATGCCATATTTAATGGTGAAAACAGGAAACGAGGAGCGATGATATCCTATTTGATTAATACTCCCAAAGAGGAAAAAGAGCAGGAAGCAATAGTCAAATCAAAAAAATCTAAAAAGAAAAAAAACAATACTTCAATTTCAACAGAGGTAGAAGTTGAGGCAGATTCTACCTTAAAGCTTGATTCCGTAAAATTTGAAATATTCAATAGTAAGAATGAAAAAATTCGAACATTTAAGGTAAAGGCTCCAGAAGAAAATGGAATCCATAGAGCTTATTGGGGATTGGACGAGGCCGGACCTAGAAGCCCCGGTAGAGAAAAGCCTAAAAAAGATGCGAAAGAAAGTGGGGGAGTTACAGTTCTCCCAGGAGAATATAAGATTCGAGTCTCTTATGGCAACAAACTAGACTCAACAAATGTTAAAGTATTATACGATCCGCGAAAGGATATGCCCTCATCTATACTAGAAGCGCAACATGCATTCCGAAAAAGAATGGAAAAAGCAACGGAATCTGCTGCCAATGCGTCATTGCGTCTAGTAGAAGCCAAAGAAATTGTTTCAGACCTTATCAATAAAATGAAAGCCAAGAATAAAGAAGAATTTGAAGATCAAATAAAAAATTCTAAGGCGATGAAAGATTCTCTAGACGTATTGTTTATCCCTTTGATCGGTGAAGACAATAGCAAAAAGCAAGGAATCATTCGCTCTCCTGTGCCTAGCATTCAAAATCGGATAGGTACCGCATCTTATTACATGGCTACTTCTCTACAAGTACCTGGTGCTACTGAAAATAGACTCGCTAAACAAGCTGAAGATGCTCTCAAGTCTCATATAGAGACTATTAATACTTTCTTTGAAAACAACTGGAAGACTTATCGTGCAGAAATGGAAAAGATAGACCTCTCTCCATTTAAGGATTATGAAAAATTGGATTGAATAAAATAAGAGAGGATATTATACCAATTAAGGTTTATAAGGGCGTAAAAAATTCTGTAAGGAATTTCATTTTGAGAAAGGCAAAAAGCGGAGTCATAGCATCGCTACGAGGAGCATTTTTAACGCATCACAAAATTAAATTCATAAGAAGATATGCGTCATTATAAATGTTAATTGGTATTAAACCTTAAAAAGGTATAAAACACGAAAACCTGAGCGCATGCTCAGGTTTTTTTTAGTAGCGGGGACTGGACTTCCCGATATTCGCTTCACTGCATCGGGACAGGCTCCTCGTCCTGTCGATTTTTACATGATTCGTTATTAAAATAAAAAACCCGAGCGTTTAAACTCAGGTTTCTAGTAGCGGGGACTGGACTCGAACCAGTGACCTTCGGGTTATGAGCCCGACGAGCTACCAACTGCTCCACCCCGCGATATATCTTTTGATTCTCCTATAGGTCATCCCTAGCAAAATCTTTTATTTTCAATATTCTTGGTATGGTTTCGAAGCCTGACAATCAACTTTTTGATGTGCTAGCTCCAAAACGGATTACAAAAGTAGGTGGCTAATAAATTAAAAACAAGTAGCTTTGCAAAATAATTTCACTCTCTATGGAAAACCTTTCTCACAAAGCTGGATTTGTCAGCATCATCGGTAAGCCCAATGTGGGCAAGTCCACGCTGATGAACCAAATGGTAGGGGAAAAGCTATCAATCATCACCTCGAAGGCGCAGACCACGCGCCATCGTATCATGGGGATTATCAATGGGAAGGATTTTCAAATTGTATATTCTGATACACCAGGCATATTGAAGCCTGAGTATGAATTGCACCAATCCATGATGCGATTTGTAAACGCATCGCTGGACGATGCCGATGTGGTGTTATTAGTTGCCGACTTGTATGAAAAGATAGATGAGGAGCTTCTCAATAAATTGAAGAAAGTAGAAGTCCCTGTTATCTTAATAATCAACAAGTCAGATTTAGCGAAAGGCACACAGCTTGATGACAAAATCAACTATTGGAAAGAGCATGTGAAATACGATGATATCATCGTGATTTCAGCACTTTTGGGAGAGCATATTGACAAAGTATTTGATGGGATAGTGAGTAAGCTGCCGATACATCCTCCGTATTTTCCTAAGGACCAACTGACAGATAAGCCTGAAAGATTTTTTGCTGCTGAAATCATCAGGGAAAAGATATTCCTAAACTACAAAAAGGAAGTGCCTTACAGCTGTGAAGTAGTTGTCTCAGAATTTATAGAAGATGACGTAATCATACGTATCCGAGGTGAAATATATGTAGAGCGCAAAAGTCAGCGTGGCATTTTGATAGGCAATAAGGGTGCAGCATTGAAAAAAGTAGGAACTGAAGCTCGTCTAGATATGGAAGAGTTTTTCGGGAAAAAAGTTTTTCTGGCTACGCACGTAAAAGTGGAGCCGGACTGGAGAAAAAAAGATAAGAAACTGAAGGGGTTCGGGTATTCCAATTAATCAATTAAACGATGTGTCAATGTGCTGATTAATTAGCACATTGACACATTGGTAAATTAGCACATTAACAAATGGCAAATATAGTAGCAATCGTAGGGCGTCCCAATGTAGGGAAATCAACTTTCTTCAATCGCTTGGTGGAGAAACGTCAGGCCATCATGGATGATGAAAGTGGCGTGACCCGTGACCGTCATTATGGATATGGAGAGTGGAATGGCAAACATTTCACAGTGATAGACACAGGTGGATATGTCACAGGATCAGAAGACAAGTTCGAAGGGGCGATCAGACAGCAAGTAGAGATTGCGCTAGAGGAAGCAAGTGTGATCATCTTCATGGTGGACTGCTTTGATGGCATGACAGGACTGGACAAAGACTTCGCAAAAATTGTCAGGACTACAAAAAAGCCGGTATATGTGGCTGCCAATAAAGCAGACAATACAGAACGTGCCTTTATGATTGGAGAATTCTACACATTGGGTTTAGGCGAGGTCTTTGCGATTTCTTCCGCCAATGGGTCGGGTACAGGAGAAATACTGGATGAAGTGGTCAAGAATTTCAAAGATGACGGAGATGAAAATCCCAATGAGGGTATTCCAAGGATTGCGATTCTTGGAAGACCAAATGTGGGGAAATCTTCGTTTATCAATGTGCTGCTTGGCAAAGAGCGCAGTATCGTGCTGGATGAAGCAGGAACTACCCGAGATTCTATCAATACGCACTATCGTATGTATGAAAAAGATTTCATACTGACTGATACTGCAGGAATCCGAAAGAAGCCAAAAGTCACAGAAGACATAGAGTTCTATTCTGTAATGCGGGCAATCCAAGCATTGCAGGATTCGGATGTATGTATTATAATAGTCGATGCAGAAAGAGGTCTTGAATCGCAAGATCTCAACATCATCTCACTCGCTATCAAATACAATAAAGGGGTCATGATCATGGTGAATAAATGGGACTTGATCGAAAAGGATCACAAGTCACATGAAGCATTCAAAAAGAGTATTCTGGAAAAATTAGCTCCCAACGATTTTATTCCGATCGTATTTTCTTCGGTACTCAAAAAACAGCGTATTTTTCAAACGATAGAGAAAGCGATAGAAGTTTACAACAATAGAAACATCAAAATCGCTACTTCGAAAATTAATGACGCCATGCTCCCAGAGATAGAGCGATATCCACCTCCGGCTTTGAAAGGCAAGTATATTAAGATCAAGTATATCACCCAGCTACCTACTAAAACACCTTCATTTGCATACTTTTGTAATCTCCCACAGTACATTCGCGCCCCCTATCAGCGATATTTGGAGAACAAGATGCGTAGTCATTTTCAATTGGAAGGTGTACCTATTAAAGTGTTTTTTAGGAAAAAATAGTTTTGTTATCGTTTATTCTTCGATATATTTGATGCTTATACCTAAACCTAATCTTAATTATGAAAAAATTATTGACATTAATGCTTGCAATGGCATTCGCATTTGCACTGACATCTTGTGGCGGTGCAGCATCAACAGAAAGTACAGAAGAGGCAGAAGCTACTGAGGAAGTAGTAGAAGAAGAAGTAATGGAAGAGGCTACTGAAGAAATGGACTCTACTGCAATGGAAGAAATGGACTCTACTGCAATGGAAGAAGGAGAACATGAACACGCTGAAGGAGAAGAGCATTAAGAAGCTGAAGAAGAAGAGGCTAATTAATTCACTTCTTTTCTAAGAAAATAAGAGAGCTCTTTGGGGCTCTTTTTTTATGTCAAAATGAAACAAATTCTAGCAACACACATCCCAGAGGAAGCGATAGATTATTGCCACAGACTATGGCTTGACTACCCATTTCATTTTAAAACATCTTCTAAAAGAAGTACAAAACTTGGTGATTATCGTTACTTCCCAAAAGATAAGTCTCATACCATCACGGTGAATAATGATCTCAACCCCCATAGTTTTCTAGTCACTTACATTCACGAAGTTGCTCATCGGGTGACATTTGAGGATCATGGCAGAAAAGTCAAACCACACGGATATGAATGGAAACGAACATTCAAACACTTGATGCTACCATTATTAAATACAGCCGTCTTTCCGGAAAACATCATTCGACCACTAGCGGCTTATTTGAAAAACCCTGCCGCAACGACACATGCTAATATCCCCTTGATGCAGGCACTTCGCGCAAGTGATGCTGATGATGGCCAAGGATTAAGCATATTGGCTGAAATAGATCAGGGTCAGGTATTCTCATTTAAGAAAAGGACATTTGAAAAAATGATTACCAAACGCACGCGTGTCTTATGTAAGGAAATCACTTCTAATCGCAACTATTTGATCAGTGCGATGGCTGAAGTGGAGTTATTATAAACCTCAATTCGATTTTTAAAATATTACGTCATTCCGGAAAATTAAGCCCTAATTTTTAGAGGGCTTAATTTATCCAGAATCTCACTTGGCACTCTTCTTAGATTGCGGATATTTTTCTTTTTATTCTACTGTCATCCGAGTAAAAAACGTGCTGTATTTATTTCTGTGAGAAAAACTCCCCTATAATCCCCTCAAGGGGATAGTCGCGATTCTCCCCTTGAGGGGAGACACAGAGGGGTGTTTTTCATGGTGAAGTAAAAAGCTTGAAATTTGAGTATAATCAAACATTTTTGCTCCTTTTAAAATTTACTCGGACGTCAGTATTTTTATTCCAAAATTTTAAAAGAAAAATTCCGCAATGACGGTCTGATATAGTGTTGCGTGTGATTTTAAATCAAACTCAAGTCATAAGGACAATCTCCTTTGTATTTGCTGTGCTACCAGTTTGTGGAAGTGTTGAGGGGAAAGTGTCCTCCATTTAGCTATTTGTAATGTTCCTCCCATATTCAAGTAGCTGTCCACATTGAAATTTTCCATCTCATCTATCACATGATCATGAAACGACACCGCTGCTATCCATCCATGTGTCCCTGAAGCATTGACTTCGTCCACATCTTCAAACCATTCCTCATAGTAGCTATCATCTGAACCGTGAAAATTGAGCACATTCTCTCCTATGAGAATGTATTGGTTAATCCCAAGGCTTGACAGGTGATCAATGATATTTCGCTTTAGGTGCATAATGTCGTTATTGATGGCATCATTCCATTCTCCGATAAACTCCATGATCACATACCCTTGTTCATAATCTACAAATAGCAGTTTCATATATAGCGTTTCCGAACCCATGAAATCCCAGGCTGGATCTATATAATATCCGTAAATGTTTTCTGAATACACATCGTAGTTATATTCTTTTCCATGAAAAGGAGATTTTTCATCCTTAGCCGGATCATATAAAGATAACCAGTTGTAGTATGGCTCAATCTCGTGCATTGTTGCGGATATAGTCTATGACCTTCCTCACCGAACCATGTTGAGACAATAGTTCTTCGGCTTCTTCCTTAATAATGGAAAGCTCCTCCATCAACATGCGAACCCCTCGATCCACCAACTTATGATTGGTGAGCTGCATGTCGACCATCTTATTTCCTTTGACGCGTCCCAATTGAATCATAGTAGCAGTCGATAACATGTTGAGCACCATTTTTTGTGCAGTCCCTGCTTTCATCCGGGTACTTCCTGTGACAAATTCAGGCCCAACAACAACTTCGATTGGAAATGTTACATTTTTTGCCAATTCACTATTCCGATTGCAGGTAATGCAGCCCGTGATAAGTCCAGTCTCTTTTGCCTTTTTCACTCCGCCAATCACATAGGGAGTTCGCCCCGAAGCCGCTATGCCTATCACAACATCCTTGTGGTTAATTTGATGTTCCTGTAAGTCCTTCCATGCCTGGTTGGGATCATCTTCAGCAAATTCTACCGCTTTGCGAATAGCACTGTCTCCCCCAGCAATAAGTCCAACTACTACGCCATGTGCCATTCCAAAAGTTGGCGGAATCTCTGATGCGTCCACTACTCCCAATCTACCACTGGTTCCGGCTCCGATATAGAAAAGTCTGCCACCTTTTTTCAACTGCTTCACTATTTCAGGGACTAGTTCTTCGATCTGAGGCATGGCACGTGACACGGCATTGGCCACTGTCTTGTCTTCTTTATTGATGTTTATCAATAATTCAGTGACAGACATTTTTTCTAAATGATCAAATTGAGAAGGAGATTCTGTAGAACTCATGCTTGTATTTGTTTTTGATGAAATAATGTCAGTCCTGCGATCGGACTTTCTATGATGTTTCTAACCACCACACCTTTGTCATTGGCCACTTGCCGCAAGATATCACTGTAGTAAAATGCAATTGAACCAGTAAAGTGAACTTTATATTGTTGGTGGTTCTCATACTTCATGACGTTTTTCTCAAAAAATTCTGAGAAGGAGTCATATACCAATTTATATAAATAGGGTTCCTTGATGTTTTGAAATATAAATTTTGAGAAGCTAGCTAAATACTTACTCCCTCCTTCTTCGAGATATACTTGTTTTAATACATCTTCTTTAGACAACTCAAATCTTTTCTTCATTTTTTCAGAAACACTTTCTGACATATTCCTACGTAAATAATCTGACAATAGACGTTTACCAATATAACTCCCTCCTCCTTCATCAGCCATGATATATCCCAAAGAAGTGACATTATCCACGATGTTTTCCCCATCATATAAACAGGAATTTGCACCAGTTCCTAAAATACATGCGATCCCTTTCTCTTCTCCGCAAAGGGCATGCGCAGCTGCTAATAAGTCATGGTCAACCTTAATCTCCGCATCTGGAAAAACCGTTGATATTGCACCATGAACTTTGGCGTTGTTAGCATCGTTAGAACATCCTGCTCCATAAAAGAAGATTTTTTTGACGTCTCCATTTATTTGGGGCAATACACTTTCAATTTGAGATAAGATGGTGCTATGATCATGGTAATAGGGATTGATCCCTCCACATCTTGCTTGCGAGATTTTGCCCTCAGCATCAATCATACGCCAGTCGGTCTTAGTCGACCCGCTATCTGCTATCAATATCATGTCAATATTTCTCCAACTATATCAAATTTATCAAAAACATTGGTCGTATGTGGTGCATCGGCAAACTCATCTGTAAGATCCTGCCCGGCCCAATGCTCGTAGTGCTTTCCATCTCTCCACAACTTAGACCTGGATACATCATAGATTAATCCCTTGTAGGCACACCAAATCTCTTCCCGATCTTGACCATTTCTGAGCGCCAATTGAGAAAGTGAATATTTAGGAAGTAGCTTTTTAGACATTATCGCGTGACCAAATAATTGTGATCTTTGATGACTGTGTAAAGGAACTTCAGCGGAGGAAGAGAAGAAGTAATCTTCAGCGTATCTTTTATTTTGGCTTCTACCTTCAACACGGGATTTATATTGGCAGTCTCGCGGTTGATATCTAATGCTTGTCTTATGATTTCAATATCCCGATCAGAAAGGTTGATCACTTCTGGAAAAACCGGTTCATAACGCTCATCAATATTCTTGACCAACTCATGCGTTTTTACGGTGATTTTTTTATTTAGTTTTACCACGGCAGTATCGGCTGCAAGATCGCCAAGTCGCTGCCCTTTCCCACCAATTGCTATGGTGATCATCGCGACTCCTCCGTAAAAAAAATTATCTACAGGTCGCAATATCCATCTCAATAAATAGGCTCCCAGAGTTGCAGGGCTGCCGTTTGTCTTGACTACTTTGATACCCATTTGTCTTTTTCCTATACTCTGTCCATCCATAAAAACCTCTGACAACAAATGATAAAAGAACATTGGGATGTACAGTGCAATTAGCAACCATGGCTCTTCCAACTTTAGAATACCAAAAACAATCCCAGCAAGTATTAACAAATAAGCCACAATGATCAGAGTATCTAACAAGAATGCCAATATGCGATCTCCTATACTTGCTGGAGCGTATTCTAAGGCAATGTTTTGTGTGGTTTGTATTTCTAGACCGGCCATGAGTTTAATAATAGCCCCAAAGATAGAAATATCTCTATGATGGTATGTCTTTTTGGAAAACCATTTTTATTAGATATAATCACCCTTTCAACCTCTTCCATTTGATTAATTGTCAAATAAAATATTATGTTTGTCACATATAAATAATCAAATGAGAGAGGCGGCTTTTGTAAAACAAAATGTGGAGAAATGGCAACAGTTTGAGGCCAAACTACAAAAGCATAAAATAGAAGCTGACGAGCTGGCTTCTATCTTTATTCAGCTTACCGATGATCTGGCATTCTCTAAAACACAATATCCTAAAAGTAAGACCACCATATATTTGAATAATCTCGCTTCAGATGTTCATTTGAAGATTTATAAAAATAAGAAAGAAGATCAGAACAGATTTATCACTTTCTGGACTTATGAGTTGCCGATGTTGTTTAAAAGTATCCATCGCCCTTTGCTCTATTCTTTTCTCATATTCATTGTGGGCAGTTTTATTGGAGCCGTTTCTGTAGCCAATGATGATACTTTCGTGAGACTTATTTTGGGAGACGGCTATGTCAATATGACTTTAGATAATATTGCGAAAGATGATCCCATGGGCGTCTATAAAAGCATGGGACAAGGATATATGTTTTTTGCGATCACGTTCAACAATATTCGTGTGTCGTTTATGGCATTTGCATTTGGCATCTTATTGTCTGCTGGTACTGGTATGCTATTGTTTAGAAATGGCGTCATGCTCGGTGCCTTCCAGTATTTCTTTTATCAAAAAGGCCTTCTTTTGACTTCATTTCTAACAATATGGATTCATGGTACTTTGGAGATTTCTGCTATCATAATAGCTGGAGCTGGAGGCTTAGTAATGGGCAATAGCATTCTATTTCCTGGAACATACCCTAGAATCCTTTCATTTAAACGAGGAGCTAAAAAAGGCATCAAAGTCATTGTAGGTCTTATTCCTGTGTTCATTATTGCAGGTTTTCTAGAATCATTCATTACTAGACTTACAGAAATGCACTGGAGCATTAAGGTGTTCATCATCGGTTCATCTGCAGCATTTATTATATATTACTTTATCATTTACCCAATCAAAATTCACAAGCGTGCAACAAACACCACACATTAGGTTTCAGAAAACAAGAGATTTCGGAGCAAAACTCAATGTTACTTTTGAGTTTATCCGCCAAAACTTCAAAGCACTAACCACCAGCATGCTGTATATTGCAGGTCCAGCTATTATTCTATTTGGAGTGTTCAATGGGTACTATCAAAAGTATGCATTGGACTTTACTCAAATAGTACAAGGCAATACCATTTTTAGCAATGAAATTTTCATTACTCTTGGAGGAATGATCATTTTTGGTGTTATCTCTCAGCTCCTCATTGTCACTATCATTCTAGAATTTGTAAACCTGTATAACGAAAAATTATCAACTGACATCAGTGTAGATGAAGTTTGGAGTAGCGTGAAGCTAAGTTTAGGGAAAGTCGTTGGGAGCACGCTAATATTCGTAATTGCTTTCATTGTATTCTTAGGTATTCTTGGATTTATGATGGCCGCTGTAGGAGTCTCTGGAGGTACTGGTGGCGTAGGGCTTATCATATTTATCATGTTTCTGGTTGTTCCAGTTATGGTATATGTAGGGATAGCACTTTCAATATTTTTCAATACCATGCTTCATGAAAAACATCCAGTCTCTGAGTTTGGATTTGTCTTTAAAAGATGTTTCTATTTAGTGAAAACAAAGTGGTGGAGTACTTTTGGTTTAGTGATAGTCTCTGGGATTTTGAGAAGCGTGATGGCGGTAGTTTTTTCTTTACCTATGATGGGAGTACTAGTTTTTAGTGCTTTTAACACTATCAATGGCCAAGAGGCTCCTCAATCGATGTGGTATGACATCATACTTATCCTCTCGTCAATCCTGGCAATGCTTGGCAGCTACTTGCTACAATCAATTCCTGTACTGGCATTGACATTCCAATACTTCAATCTGGTAGAACTCAAAGATGCTACTGGTCTTATAGGTGAGATTGATTCCTTAGGTACTACCGAATCCAAAGAAGATATTGAAGAGACTTACTAAACCATATCTCACTCTTTTACTTACGCTATTCGTTGGGTTTGGAAGTAATACTGTACAACCTCAGGGTTTGGAATCAGTTGCGATAGACAGCACCAACATGGAGAGTCGATCTTTTGATGATTCAAAGTTGGAGGAATACCGAAATAATCCTGAGTTTCAATATGGGGAGGTATCAACAGCAGGAATGTCATTTTGGGACCGCATGATGTTACTTCTTGGGTTATGGTTTGCTCAGATATTTACATCTGGGAGTGAGAGCAGCTGGGTGAAATATTTGGTTTACCTTTCTTGCATTAGTATTGTTATTTATGTGATTCTGAAACTACTAAAAGTAGACATAAGACATGTTTTTTATAGACCTGCCAGACAAGTTCCTTTGCAGCATCGAAAGATTGAAGACGATATTCATGAGATGGATTTGGATACGCTGATCAATCAAGCCATCAGTGCATTGAAATATAGAGAGGCCATCAGACTTGTCTATTTGGCAGCCCTAAAAGAACTTTCAGGCAGAGATCACCTTCATTGGAGAGTGGGAAAAACCAACCATGAATATATGAACGAGCTCATCGGTACACCTTTCCAAAAGGAATTTGATGAGCTGAGTTATTTTTTCGATTACAGTTGGTATGGGCTATTTTCTGTGGATAAAGCTATCTACGAAAAAGTTTACGTACAATATGCACGTTTGATTCAAAAATCAGGCAAATGATGCGTAGTAAGAAAGACCTGAAATATATCGCACTATTAGTCAGCACCATTATTGCCTTTATTTTAGTGGAAGTTCTCACTCCTGAACCGATCGACTGGACGATTACCTATTCGAAGAAAGATAAAATTCCGTATGGCACGTTCGTGCTACACGATCTCTTCAGCGACTATTTTGAAGACAGGGAAGTTTTACATTCTTATCAAACACTTTATGAGCAACAAGACCAGATAAATGATCAAAACATATTTGTGATTGCCAATCAATTTGCTCCAGATCAAGCGGATGCCGAAGCTTTGCTTAAGAAAGTAGGTGAGGGAGCTACTGCATTTATAGCTGCACATTATTTCTCTGGGGTTTTTGCAGACACCCTCAATATTGTGGTGAAAGATTATTTATACGATATGAATGTCCAAGAACTCAATTCAAGAGACACCACCTATTTAGAATTGACCAACCCAATGTTCAGTCATGTAGATTCACTCACATTTCGATCGGGTCACTTTCCTACATACTTTTCCTCAATAGACACGCTCAATTCCTCAGTTATTTTACAAAATGAAACTCAAGAAATCCTTGGCGTCAAAATGCCATATGGGGATGGTCACTTGTATTTATGTACTACGCCCATGGTATTTACTAACCATTATTTACTAGCAGGGAGCAATGATCAAGTGGTCTCTGGCTTGCTTTCTTATCTACCTAATAGAGACATCATCTGGACTGAATACTACCATCTTGGCAGAATGGAATCGGGTAGTTCCATTCGATTCATTTTGAGTAATCCAGCATTGAAATGGGCTTATTATATTAGTTTGATTGGATTATTGATATTGTTCTTTTTTGAAACGAAAAGAAGACAACGTGCCATACCTATAGTAAAACCATACCCAAATACATCACTGGAATTTGTAGCCGTGATAGGAAATCTATACTTGCAAAACAGTGAGCACAAAAAAATAGCAGATAAAAGAATCTCATTTTTCTTGGAGCAAGTTAGAAAGCGTCATTACATCAAGAAAATCTCCTTCGATGATGATTTTTACAAATTGTTGGCTGACAAGTCTGGTACTACTGTCAAAGACATCAAAGAATTATTCGAAATTATCGAAAACATACGCGCTCTTCCTGAAATTACCGGAGAGCAATTACAGAAATTGAGCATAAAAATAGACCAGTATGAATGGTCATAAAAATGAAATAAACATGAGTGAACAAGCATCATTTGATAATAGAATAGATCTCGAACAACTTCGGGAAAATGTCCAAGCCTTAAAAGCCGAGGCTGGCAAAATCATCATTGGTCAAGAGCGCATGATAGAATTAATGATCACTGCGATACTTGCGGATGGACATGTGCTACTCGAAGGTGTGCCTGGAGTGGCAAAGACATTAGCCTCAAAAGTTATTTCTAAGCTCATTAGTGTTGACTTTTCCAGGATCCAATTCACGCCAGATCTAATGCCTTCTGATGTCTTGGGGACATCAATTTTCAACATGAAATCTTCAGAGTTTGAGTTTAAAAAAGGGCCAATATTCTCCAACATAGTCTTAATCGATGAGATCAATAGGTCACCAGCCAAAACACAGGCTGCACTTTTCGAAGTGATGGAAGAGCATCAAGTGACAATGGATGGGACAACCTATCCTATGTCAGAGCCTTATCTAGTCATCGCCACTCAAAACCCTATAGAGCAAGAAGGGACTTATAGACTGCCTGAGGCTCAACTCGACCGATTCTTATTTAAAATAGAGGTTGGCTATCCCTCTACCGAAGAAGAAACCAGCATGCTGGTCAATCATCACCAACAAAGGCGTCATGATCTTGAGAAAATCTCTCCAGTACTGACTGCGACAGACATTATTAAATATAGAGAGCAAGTCCAACAGGTGAAAGTTGAAGAGCATTTATTCAAATACATAGCCGAACTGACGCAAGGTACTCGTCAGCATAGCGGGCTGTACCTGGGAGCTTCCCCAAGAGCCTCGGTAGCTATACTTCATAGCGCCAAAGCCTATGCCGCTGTTAATGGTCGAGATTTTGTGACTCCAGAAGATATCAAGTCAATGGCTACACCCGTTCTTAGACATCGTGTTATTTTATCTCCTGAGAAAGAGATGGAGGGAACCACAGCAGAAGATCTTATCAAACAAATCATAGACAAGGTAGAAGTGCCAAGATAATGCTAAAAATCCTTCGCGCCACATATGTAGAATCCCGCTATGTCCAAGTACTCATACTATCTATGGGTCTTTTTATATTGGCTTTCATCGTCCCTCCACTCATGTTCATAGCTCAAGGATTTATGGCATTAGGAGCTGTCACGCTATTGGTTGATTTCATTCTCCTTTTCAATATCAGAAAAGGGATAACAGCTACGCGATTTGTTCCCGAAAAACTCTCCAATGGGGATGATAACCCTATTAGGATATTTATAGAAAATTATTACATTTTCAGCACAAGCATACAGGTCATAGATGAAGCTCCCAACCAGTTTCAATTGAGGAACACTCATTTTGACTTCATGCTCAAGGGAAGAGATTCTCAAACGATCGATTACATGCTTCGACCAACCAAAAGAGGCAGTTATGAGTTTGGCGTTGTAAATGTTTACGCGAAGTCACCTATTGGTTTTTTGGCCAGAAGGTTCAAATGTGGAACGCCTGTAGCCATACCTGTTTATCCATCTTACTTGCAAATGCGGCAATATGAGCTACTAGCTATCTCAAGTAAACTGACCGAATATGGCATTAAAAAGATCAGACGTATTGGTCACAACATGGAATTCGAGCAGATCAAAAACTACGTACAAGGCGATGATATCCGCACCATCAACTGGAAAGCCACTGCAAGAAATCAAGCTTTAATGGTCAACAACTATCAAGATGAACGATCTCAACAGGTCTATTCGCTGATCGATAAAGGTCGTGTGATGAAGATGCCTTTTGAAGGACTAAGTCTACTCGATTACGCTATCAATGCAGCATTGGTCATCTCTAACATTGCCATCAAAAAAGATGACAAAGCCGGGCTGGTGACATTTCAACACAAAATCGGTCATATGGTGAAAGCAAGTAAGCAAAGTGGTCAAATGAAGACCATTCTGGAAACGCTTTACAATGAAAAGACTGCTTATCAGGAAACTGACTATTCCAGGCTTCACATGTTTGTCAGGAGAAAAATTACTCAAAGGAGCTTATTGCTTTGCTTTACAAATTTTGAATCTACTTTTGCTATGCATCGTCAGCTTCCCTATCTCAAAAGCATGGCCAAACATCACCTTGTTGTGGTGATTATTTTTCAAAACACTACCCTAAATGAGCTCGTAGCGTCACCAGCCCGTGAACTCAAAACTATATACAAAAAGGCAGTTGCGGAACAAATGGCTTATGACAAAGAGTTGATCATCAAAGAACTCCAAAAGAATGGCATTCAAACCATTCTCACGTCTCCTCAAAATCTTACTGTGAATACAATCAACAAATACTTAGAATTAAAATCAAGGGGATTAATTTGAGTTCGTACAAGTTTTAATTTAATTTGTACCAATGTCTTATGAAAAAATGTGCGCTTTTCTCATTACAACTTTGATCCTGATAATATCTGATCAAATAATCGTTGCCCAAGATATCGTCAAAGAGAATCTTGGAGCCTCCATCAATACGTCATACGCTGATACCAAACCAGTAATTTCACCCGATGGTAAAACGCTATATTTCACACGGCAATTCTACCCAGGAAACGTAAAAGGGATCAAAGATGCTCAAGATATCTATTATTCTACAGAACTGAATGGGCAATGGACGAAGGCAATGAATATTGGGACACCGTTAAACGATAAATTTCCTAATGGTGTGAGTGGCATCACCCCTGATGGAAATACCATTCTAGTATTAAATGCCTATGGGGAGAAAACTATAGCGAATGGCGTGTCAGTGTCTAAAAAACAAGGAAGTGGTTGGAGCACTCCAAAAATGCTAGACATCAAGAATTATTATAACATAAACCAGTATGTTGATTACTTCTTATCCAACAACGAACAAGAGCTGTTACTGACCATTCAGCGAGATGATGCCGTTGGCGACCAAGATCTATACATCAGTTTTAGAATTAATGAATATCAATGGACTGAACCAGTCAATCTTGGGGAAACTATCAATAGCGAAAGGGCTGAATTTGCCCCGTTCTTAGCAGCTGACAACAAAACATTGTTCTTCGCCTCAGAAGGACATGGGAGTTATGGAAGCAGTGATATATTCTATGCTAAAAGACTAGATGATTCTTGGCAAAAATGGACTGACCCGGTAAACCTCGGTTATCAGATTAATTCAGAAGAATTTGAGGCATACTATACGATTCCGGCATCTGGGGACTTTGCTTACTATGTTTCTACGAAAGGTGGTATTGAGAGTTCAAAAGATATTTTCAGAACGACTATTCCTTACGAATTTTTGCCCGACCCAGTGCTATTGGTGTCTGGTCACGTGTTAGATAAGAAAACAAGAAAACCAATCGAATGCGAGATTCAATATGCGGCTCTGACCTTAGACAAAGGACTGGGAACTGCGAACTCTGAAATCCGCAATGGTGCTTACAAAATTGTTCTGCCGAGAGGGTTTTCTTATCGGTATATGCCTGTGGTTGAAGGCTATTTCGGTATTCCTCAATACCTGAACGTGCAACATATAACAGAGTACCGTGAAGTTGAAAACAATCTTTTTTTGGTGCCAATTGAAGCAGGTCAAATAATCCCTTTTCATGACATCTTTTTTAAAGAAGTCTCTGCCGAATCTACTCCAGAGTCTACCAAAGAACTCCAGAGAGTTTTGAATTTGCTACAGGACAATCCTGGACTTCAAATTGAACTGACAGGTTTCACCAGTGATCTTGAGCATGGACAAGACAATCTTTCACTTTCTACTGAGCGCGCCTGGACGGTCAAGCATTATCTTCTCAACAATGGCATCCACACTAGTAGGGTGATTCACAAAGGCCTGGGTAATACAGTCTCCTTCCAAGATCATGATATATCGCTAAGAAGTGATATTGATCCAATGAATCGAATTGAGTTGAAAATACTGTCATTAGATTGGACTAGACCATCGACTGTGGATAGCGATGGCGATGGGATCGATGATGAAAATGATCAATGCCCTGATCAGTCTGGCCCGTACAGCCTGCAAGGTTGTCCAGATAGTGATGGCGACACTGTTCCTGACCACAAAGATGACTGCCCATCCACCACCGGTAGTCCAAAGAACCATGGGTGTCCGATAATCTCTGCTACTGTTCAAAAAGTATTCGATGAAGCACTGGAGGGAATCGTGTTTGAATCTGGAAATGATATCATAAAAGCTTCTTCATTTCCAATACTAGACCGAGTGGTTGAGGTATTAGCTAAGCACAATGATATCAAACTAAAAATATCTGGTCATACTGATAGTCAAGGAAATGACAGAAATAATCTATTGCTATCAGACAGTCGTGCGAAAGCAACCAAGCAATATCTTATAGACAATGGGATTAGCGCAAGCAGGTTAGAATCAATGGGATATGGAGAAACTAAACCTCTCGCTGATAACAAGACTAAAGAAGGACGCTCTGCCAATCGGAGAGTAGAGTTTGTGGTAGTTTTTGAGTAAAGAATGTATTTAATAAGTGTAGTCAATAGTATCAAGGAAGCCAGAATTTATCCTATATATGTTCGGAATATTTAAAAGATCAAAAAGCAAAAATAATGTATTGCCAGAACTAGTCGATCTACATAATCAACAAATCCTAGAAGGTGACAAAGTCACAGCATTGCGGTATGATTTAGGAGTATGTAAGGTATTGGTGATAGACGATAAGTATGTGTATGAATCTGAAACGGATGGAAAACAAATCAGTTGGCTCAAAATGATAGATGCATCGACAGATAGACAAAAGGTGGAAAAAATCGTACAATAGAAATCACCTTGTCTTACTAGCCCATGCAGCATACATTTTTACAGTTTGAATTATCTCCTTGGCTACTGGTTCTTTGTTTAGTTACGGCAAGCTTAGGCTCCTATTTACTCTATTCCAAGGATTCAAATTGGGGAAAGAAAATTCACTATACTTTAATCGCCATTCGATTTCTCTCCATATTTTTTCTCAGTTTACTTTTGCTAGGTCCTATCCTCAATCAAATCAACAATGTCATTGAAAAACCAACCTGGATTATTGGAATAGACAACTCCACTTCCATTGTAGAATCGTTAGACAGTGCTTCAATAGCTAACGTCTTAGACAATATAAATTCATTGAAGTCCGCACTAGAAGGCAATGATTATTTAGCCATTATTCGAACATTTTCCAGCAATGAAGTCGGTGATGACAATGTTGTTTTTGATGAACAAACGACAAATATTCAGCGATTCTTAAAAAGTGTAGAGAGTGATTATGAAGGAAGACACTTAGCTGGTGTAGTATTATTATCCGATGGTATTTACAATAGAGGAGTGTCCCCATTGTACACACAATATAACTTCCCTATTCATACAATAGGTGTTGGTGATACGCTTCCGAAGAACGATATATTTATTCAAGAGATAAAGTATAACAAAATCTCCTATCAAGGCAATGACTTCCCGATAGTCGCAACAATTGGTAATAAAGGGTATGAGGGTAAAGCAAAAATAATTCTCACCAACAAAAGAACTGTCGTTGACTCAAAAGAAATTGTACTGTCTCGAGACCAGCCCATTTCACAAGTTATCTTTGAAGTGGAGGCTAGTGAAAGTGGATTGCAAAAATTCAAAGTGGAGGTTTTGGCTAAAGATAACGAGCACAACACTGCCAATAATATCCGCAATGCTTATATAGACATTGTGGATGGAAAAGAACGTGTTTTACTAATAGCATCCTCTCCACATCCCGACATCAAGGCCATTGCTAGCAGTATCAGCACCAAGAAAAACTACGAATTGGTCACTTATATTCCGAGTATCAAAGATGAAAAACCAGAAGGGATATTTGATCTAATCATCTATCATCAGATTCCTGATCGCAGTGCTATCTCAAGGAAACTACTTATTCAATATCCACCTCAAGACATTCCTTTCTTAATGATCTCCGGGCTAAGAAGTGATCTCCGCTTGATCAGTAACACGCTCGACTATGTTTCGATTCAGAAGAAAAGCAATGATAACGATCAAATAACAGCAGCTTTCAATCAAGATTTCACTTATTTTAGTCTATCCGAAGAGTTGCAAAATACACTGAATCAACTCCCCCCAATCGAAGTGCCATTTAGTGATATCACCATAGGCGCAGGTACTAGCCCTTTGCTTTATCAGAGATTGGGTAATGTCGTCACTAAAAACCCCCTGATACTTATAAATGGCACCAGTGATGTGAGAAGCGCCTTACTTCTTGGAGAGGGACTATGGAGATGGAGGCTGTATGAATACAATCAAAATGGGAACAATGATAGTTTCAATGAACTTATCCTCAAACTAGTGCAATACCTAGCTACAAAGGAGGACAAGCGAAAATTCAAATTCACACCAGTTAAAAATGAAATCACGTCCAATGAATCAATCGAATTTGAAGCCGAAATATACAACGAGCTGTATGAGTTGATATATGGGCAAACAATCAATCTGGAGCTTGTGGATGAATCAGGCACTAGCCATGAATATAGCTTCATCAATTCGCAAGGCAATAAAAATTATGAAATCAGTGGTTTACCCAGTGGCATATATCAGTACCAATCCACAACGAATATAAATGGCAACTCGCTAAATATTACAGGAGAATTGGTAATCAAGGATCAACAAATAGAAAATCTGAACACTACTGCCGATCATCATTTACTGCGAACTTTGGCAGAAAAAAATAATGGAAGCTTCCATTCTGGAGACAATTTTCCTTCTGTGGATCAGCTCACTTCATCCAAAGCCAAGGGCATTATTCACAGTTCCGAATCATTTTCTTCATTGATCAATTTTGAATGGCTCTTCATTATTTTCTTGATATTGCTAAGTGCAGAATGGTTTACCAGAAAGTACAATGGATCATATTAGCTGCGGTTGATCGCTCGAATTTCTAGTTGATGAAAAAACTTCTATTCCTTTTAACAATTTCACTCTTTGTCTCCTGTACTGATGACAGGCAAGAAGGCGATGATTATTTTGCCGAGAACGATTATGAGCGAGCATTAGAACACTACTTAG
>Ga0209634_1000646_pt1 | contig 26743 bp, 10 predicted proteins | sample LinPmetageLP40_FD_184043 | JGI IMG/M metagenome (GOLD analysis project Ga0209634, IMG submission 184043) | Marine viral communities from the Pacific Ocean - LP-40 (SPAdes) (version 2) | ecosystem: Environmental > Aquatic > Marine > Oceanic | place: Pacific Ocean | collected 2010-08-26 | reverse complement strand
GATATTAACTCTTCGTAAAACGCTTGTCTTTCTGGTCCACTTAAATTAGTTATCTGACCTGCAGCAGTCCTAAACGCCTCTAAGAATTTAGCTGGACTTGTGTGTCCATTTAGTAAAGAGAAGTAAGAGTTACCAAATAGGTTTACTGCGTGTGTTGCTGGGTTATAAACTGTAGCAGATTTCTTGGTACCATACACAAAAGACATCCACATTTTAGTCGCCATACCCATCTCTGCATCTCCCTCGTCATAAAATTTTAATACGTCAAACATTTCGTTGTCTACGAATTTACCATCTAAAGGTCCCCATTTTTTACCTTCTAACTTATTTCCTATATCTTGTATAGAAGAGTATTTAGGATTTTTAGGGTTAGGGTCAGCTATAAATTTACCCATACCAAAGTCTATCATGTCTTCATACATCTGATTAGATATAAGAGTTCTAGATAGCTTAGATATTGTGTTTACATAGTTAGTCAGTGGATCCATTCTCTCCCCAAGAAGATCTCTAATTTCTTTAGGTAAAGCTTCGTTTCTCTTTTCAAATATAGAACCAACTCTATGTAATGAGCTTGAGACACCTGAGTTTCTCATAAAACTCATGCCAGAGCTTTTATCTTTAGAGTTAACTATATCATTAACCATTTGACTAGCCAAGATTTCAGCCTCTTCTTTACTCATTTTTTTAGGTTTCCCCATAAGTTGATTTGTCACAAACACCTCAGCTCTTCTTATTACTTCTTTATCTGTCTGTCTCCAATCAGAATCTTCGTATTGCTTATAAGATCTAGTAAGGTAATAACCAAGGTTACCCTCAATTGTATACCTCATTGGTCCACTAACTAATCCCTCCTCATACATAGTCTTACTTAAGACATCTATATGATTTCTAACCGTAGTCATAGCTTCTCTAAGCTTTGACTGTTCAGGAAGAAGTGCTTGTATAGCATCAATACTACTCATTGTGTTATTCAAGGCTTCAGGAGTCAAGTACTCTAGCATAGCTTCTTTCTGTTCTTGACTAGCATTTTTATACGAATCCTCAGACTTAACTCTCTTCTCCTCCGCCTCGATAACCTTTTTAAGGTTCTTTTGATTTTTATTAGCTACATATAACTGGTAATTAAGTTGAGCTTTACCAGCTATAATCATTTCTTTTATTTCTTGATTAGTGTGTGATCCTTTAGGTCTACTAAATAACTGTGTAGCACGAACAGTTGAAACTAGTTTACCTTCAGAGTCTTCTTTTTTATACCTTCTACTTGGCTTACGTACATTACTAACCCAACCTCCAAGCTCATAGTCAGCATCAATAATTGGTTTAGCTAGATCCCACATTATAGCACCAAGACCAGATACGTATACGTCTGTATCTTCCTGTGCGGTAGCTTGAAATCTATCACCAACAACGCTAACTGGTTTCCATGAAGACACTGTCTTACCACCTACGTGATCGTATATAAATCCTTGAAAACCAAGACTTTCTGCAACTTTAGCCATCTCTTCAAAAGCATTGAATGGTTGTGTAGATGGATCTATTGTTTGAAATAAAGTATTACTAAACATATCGTTTATAACAGACGTTACGTTATCATAGTTTGGAGGGTAGTTTACTTTAAAGCTCAAGCTTTCAACACCATCTCTACTGTAATTTCCATTATCATCTTTTTTGTATGCAAAGTTTTCAGTAATATCTCCAAAGTCTACAACATTAGACAGACCCATATCTTCAAGTAAAGACCTAAGTTTAGACACAGCTAACACGCTACTATCCATTGACTTAGTATTAAGAGTTATATTGCTTTGAGTTTTCTCTCCACTATTTCTCTTAGCGTCTAAGTTGTTCTTTACAACTTCTTCAAGGTTTAAAGGATCCTCAGTTAGGGGGTATACTCTGTCTATAGGCAGTAAGGTTTTATTCACTACAGATCCGCCAACTACTCCTTCTTTAATGTCAGCATCTGTATAGAAGAAAACTCTTGATCTACCCCACGTTTTATACTCTTGATTAGAGTAAGTTTGACGTGATGCTATTCTAGGATCTACAGTGTTGAGTTTCTCATCAGAGTAGTGATATAATTTAATCATACCCTCACTTACATTTATATTAGGGTATTTCTTCTCTATGTCTGAGTATGTGGACTTTAATACTGTTAACTGATCCTCAGAAATGTTGTTCCCAGCTTGAGCTTTTATGTCATAAACAACAGTTCCGTATATTCCTGTATCAAGTTTAGTTCCTCTAGAATCTACTCCCTCAAAACCTAAAGCTTTCATTACAAGAGTCGATGGTGAATCAATGTTTTCTTTAGACTTTAACTTAGCATTAATGTCTGCAGCTAATTCATTAATATTATCTTGTTTTTTTGTTTCAAAATTCAAGTAATTCCTACTCCCTTCTCTTGCACCTTCTTCCCCAAACTCTGCTTCTATAGCTTCAGATTCCTTGTTATTCCTAGCCGCAAACTTTTCATAAGGATTTTTTTCAGAGCTAACAACTTCAACACCAACTATACTTGCAACATCTTTAATATCGAATGTTTCAATATCTTCAACTATCTTACCTGCTTTTATTACCTTGTTATTTATATATTTAAGCTCATCGTGTAACTTCAAAGTTCCTTCAGCTAGATTATAATCACTTAAATCTAATTCTGATATAACTCTATTGTTATCTTTAGACATATCTACAGCATCTTCTTTTTTACCGAAGAAATAAAATCCTGTACCAAAATGACCTGTGTTTCTATTACCGCCTTCAAATTTACCTATCTGCTCAGGCTTTGTAATTAAATCACCTGCTCTATAGGCTAAATTTTTGTCAGAAGCTTGAGCTTTTATACCTGTAGCTAAAGGTACTTTACTCTTCCAGTTTACGTCTAGAGAGAATGTAACACCACTTGTTGTGGTTGAGTTACCATCTTTATTTAAGGCATCAGCTCCAACAAATACAGTCTCAGATGCAGGGTTCATACCAGAACCATCAGTGAAGATATTACCCCTTCTAGTTAAGACACCTTCCTGAGAGAAGTCTTTACCTATTTGCATAGCTCTATGCTCTGTTATACCAGTAATAAACAAACTAGGTCCTTGATCCTCTTTCATATATACACCTTGAACGACCTCTATATTTTCAGCACCAAACTCCTGAACTAATTCGTTGTATAGTTTAGCGTTGTTAGATACGTTAGCTTCGTTATTGTATTTACCCTCAGCCTCAACAGTACCCGTTATTATAGACCAGTTACCCTTCATCGCTATCTCAGAGACTCTATCCTCAGACAAGTCCTCAATCAATGCGTTAGGTCTGTCTGCATTAGGTGTAACGTTAAATCTTGCGTACTGGCTTCTACCACCTGTGAACCCATCGTTATCAGGGGTTTGAAATTTTAAACCAGTTCTCTTATCTTCAAACCTTTCATCAAAAGGAGTAGTCTTCTTAGCGTTCTTAGCGTAAACTAACCCACCAATTTGAACAACCTGCTCTGCACCCACAACTGGCGTACCATCTAACCTATTGTAGAAGTACGAGTGTCTAAATGGGTTCATACCAATCTGCGACCACGAAGGGTCATTCATTACCTCAACTACGATTTGCTTAGCACTCTCACCTCTAGCTTCAGCATCAACTCCCTCAATAGGACTCCAACTACCTAGCATTCTAGCAATGGTAGCTTTTGATGACTTTCCTCTAGCAATGTTTAATGCAACTTTAGGGCTAGATATGAACTCAACATTATTTATTCTCGCAACGTTTGTGTAAGACATAGCCTTACCTCTACCATCTTCGTGTACAGTAATAGCCCATATATTCTTATTTGTGTAAGCAGGAATATCTAGTCGTACACCAACCTTAGTTCCCTCTTGTATAGGAACATCTAACTTACCTTCAACTTTAGATCCTACAGCAGTTTTAATATCCTTTAATGAAGCAGGATTCATAAACTCTGTTATAGGCTTAATAGGGCTATTCTCTTTAATAACATCTAAGTGATCCTGTAAAGTTATCTTTTTGTCAAAATAATTTTGTGCAGAAACTCTAACTTCTTCTCTTCTATTGGTAATAGCTAAGTCACCCTTACCTATTCTAGATTCTTGCCACTGCACCTCTTCTACTTCGGGAGCCTGAGGTTTTATTTCCCCTTCAGTCTTATCAACAGTAAAGTCAACCCCACCAACATTCAAGGAAGTACCTTTAGCTAAGGCAGAGCCAATACCACTTCTTAGGTCTCCTATATTCTGTAAATCAGATAGGTCTAATGAAGCTAAGTTCTTATCCGCAGGTATGTTTATATTAAATACAGATAACATCTCTCTTATCGCATCGTATATCTGCTTAAGCTTAGAGTTATCTTTTTGGAACTGATTAGCAGCAGCGTCACCCATCATCTCAGCAAAAGCCTCCTCTATCTGATCTTGTCTAGATAAGTTCTTGTAAGTTTCTTGATCTTTAACCCAGTCAAGGTAGCTACCACTCTGTCTTCTACCGTTAGAGTCCATCCATCGTTTTCTAAATGGAGAACCAATCATTCCAGGCTCTGACTTAGAAACCATATCCTCTATCTTAGAGTACACTCCTTTAGGTATAGCGTCAATCATCTGCTTCTTACCTTCAGCATCAGCGTCTTTGTAATCTTGAGATTCTTCTATTTCTTTAATAGCTTTGTTTCTTGTTTCAGAATCCGTATTTTTAATGAAGTTAACAAGTGGGTGTATTATCTCGTGGAATGGAGTGTTCATACTCATCACCTCAAGGTTTAGGTAAATAGTACCGTCACTACCTCTATATATAGCTTTATTTTTTGCGTATTTATTTATATCCTCTGGAGAATAACCATCAGCCTCTAGCTGTTGCTTCATTGCGTAGGTATTCTTAACGATACCAATATTTAACCCTTGAATCTTAGAGAAAAAGTTTAGTACGTGACCAAGAATTTTCTTTTGACTATCAGGTAGGTACTCTACAAACTTAGCTATATCAGCCATGTTGTTACTATTGAACTTCTTAGCAAAAGACTTTTTCCCAGTACCAAGTCGTATAGCTTTCTTCTTACCGTTTTGTTTTATAACAATAATCCTAGCACCATCTCTAGCGTCTGGACCATCGTAAGTGTTACCATCTAAAGCCTCTACTGTACCATCTGAATGGAGTATCCCATCCTTACTAGACGTTATAGATTTCTGACCAAATCCTGAGGCTATACTTAACGCCTCGTTAGACTCAATACCCTCAACCATAAATGAAGTCTTACTAACACCATTCTCTATAGTGGTAACCTTCTTGTATTTTAAACCTTTATTTTTAAGGACCTTCTCTAGGTTATCCGTTCTCTTATCATTAGTCTCAGTATCAAGACCATCAAGTTCAGCAGACATTACATTAAAGTCTCCATCAAGATCCTCTTTAGATACGTCATCCATCTTACCTTTATCAGCCTTCTTAAACTCTTTATTGTTTTTCTTCTGAACCTCAACGTGTCTTTTTTGCTTTTGTTCAGCTTTAGAGTTCTTCTTATTAAACGCATCTAATGCCTTTTTAGCTGCAGCCTTACTATTAAACTTACCAAGCTTTATATTGTTCTTAGAGACGCTCTCACCACTCTTAGATACACCAACACCATCCTGAGATAGTACTACAGATAAGTCCCCACCTTCATCTAAAGCTTTCTCTATTGCATTAGCTTGTTCTTTGCTTTGTATCTCTGTAATATTCTCTGTGCTCTCTATGTTTGCGTTATCAGTGTTTTGATTTGTAACGTTATCGTTTACAGAAAAACCAGCCTTAGACATCATATCATAAAAGCTAGCCTTCAAAGCTTTTAAGTCAACACCCCTATTAGAGCTAGAACCATCTATAAGAGAGCTCATCTTATTTAATAACTGAGATATCTTAGATACCCTACCTTCAGAAGGTGCAGAGTCCTTATCTTTAAGATCATTACCAAGCTCGTTAATCTCTGAATTAGCCTCTCTACCAACCTCGTCAACACTCTCGTTAGCGTCTACAACATCCTCAGATACTGAGTCAACTAAATCCTGTAGGTCTCCTTCTATATCTTTATTAAAAAACTCTACGTTTACACTACCTTCTAATTCAGCCTTTAAGTTCTTAGGATCTTTTTTCCACTTTCTATACTCAGCTTTAGTTAGCTCTTGTTTCTTCCCAAAAGAACCATCTTCATTTACAGTTTTTATTGTGGCAACTATACGATTAGTTAAGTCCACACCTGTAAGCTTATTTATAACAGAGGAAGCAACAGCAGAACTTCCACCAACAAATCTCATACCACCAGCCATACCTACACCAGTAACAAATGCGTTACTAACTTCGTTTACTATCTCATCAAAACTTTCAGGGGTTCCTGCTCCACTAACGTGATCCACTATCATCTCTGTAATTGTAGTACCAGCCTCAGATCCACCTTCTTTAACTAAATCCTTAAGTAAACCATCAACAGCTCTCTTTGTTACATCTTTAATAGCAGCCTTACCAGCTCCCTTAGTTATATTTTGAATACCATCTATAATTTGAAATGTAGGTATTTCCCATACAGCTTCAGCAGCCCCAGAAAATAAAGCGTTTGCACCTAAAGCTAAGTCAGACATATCTAATTTACCCTCTCTTCTTAGTTGCTTAAGGCTTAATGCTTTTTGCCCAGCAGCAGAAACCCCTATAAATCCCATTAAATATTTCTGAGGTATTTTAAGTTTACGACCTACATATGATATACCTATTTGAACTGCAGATCCTGCTATACCTCTACCTAATTGGAAACCAGCGTCTGCGTATTCACCAGCCCTCATAGACTGCATAAAACCAGGGTAACGATACATTCTTTGCATGTTAGTGTACTGATCTTGAACGTCTTTAACTCTTCTAGCTATAAGACCACCCTCATCTCCATAGTCTAAATCACCTGCAGCCTCAAGAGACTCAAAAATCTCAAGAGTTCCAGCGACAGTACCAAAACCTCCAGACATAAAAGCTTCTTGTACATCACCAAGCTCTCCTCCAGCGTTAGACTGAACTGCTATAGCGTTCTCTAGGTATATACCGTATTCAGTATCTTTTATAGATGGGTGTATCTCAACCTTGATTGAACCATCTTGTAACCCACTAATAAACTCGTCATCGTAGATTCCCTCCTCTACAGTCACACCAGTACTATCCTGTCCGTTTATTGTAATTAATTTAGACTCAACATACTCCTGTTTGATGTCAGCGTTCTCCATTAACTGAGTTAGCCTATCACCTCTGTAACCTTGTTCTAAAAATGAGTTTGTGATTTGTGTATTGTAAGCCTCTTCAGCTTTAATAACTTGTGGTCTAACCTCGTTTAATTCCTTCTCTACATCCCCTATCTCGTTGAGTATAGAGTTATCTGACGAATCAACTTGACTCCTGAAGCGGGATCCAGATAATTTAATAGTTGCCTTTTCAGCTTCCTCTCTACTTCCAATTACAAACTGATCTTCGTTATCATAATCAGGTCCACTAAAGGTTTGACGCATTCCCTCTACAAAACCAGTAAATACATTATTATCTTTAGGTATGTAGAATTCGTCTGAATCTCCCATAGATAAAAAGTTGTTACCAACTGGGTTAACTGGTCTGATACCAGCCATAAACATTTTTTCATCTATATTCTTTCGCTCTGAAGCTTTCTTCTCCTCTTCTAACTCTTCTCTTCTCTTCTTTAGTTCGTTAACCTTATTAAAGTCCAAACCTTTTTCTTCGTAAAAGATTTTTCTCTCCTGCTCTACAGCAGCAGATACAGCATCCTTATCGGATCCATCAGTAAATAAAGATATGTCTGTTTGGTGACCTTTAGCCTCTCTGTCTTGAATAGATGAGTCAAGAGCTTCAACTCCTCCAGAAACCGATTCTCCACCCTCTGTAGGTAAAGTAGCATCCGCTGAAAAGTCTTTTTTTTTTACTTTAAAATTATCTACAAGACCAACATCATACCCTTCGGATTCTAAGAATGTATGAAGTTCTTTTCTTTTTACCTCATTTTCTAAAGATGTTGTAAAATTATTAAAATCACCTAAGTCGTAGCCTTCTTGATTGAAAAAATCGTAAAGTTCTTGTGCTTTAATTTCGTCCATAATTTATCTTGATATTGGTGTTGATTTTTTTACTGGTGTTGGTTTCTTATAGTTAACTATATTCTTCACGTCATCACCTAACATTTCAATTGTTCTTGAAGACAATCTAGAGTAAGGTATAAAAGCTTTAGAGTTTGGATTATTTGGAATTTGAATTAAAGCTACAGGTAAACCATTTGAATCCAAAGTAATGCTTATTACATCAAACTCCATAGTTGTAGCATCCTTCATACTAGCTTGAGCCACTTCCTTAAATGCTATAGCTTGGTCAGAACTAGGGTTTAATATAGCTGACAAAGGAGAATCTGATTTAATACCCTTAGTAAGGTCTTTAGCTAAGTTAGGATGACCATAATAGGTTAGGTAACCAGTATTTGCCTCATCCCCTGGTTTAGAAGAAGAGATAATTTTCGATGTATTTACATTATACTCCATCTGAGCTTCCTCAGCTTCTCTAGATTTCTTCTCAGCACTAGTCTCACCAGTAATCTTACCACTTCTTTCCCTGGTCATGTCTTTATAGCCCTCTTCAGATATTTTCTTAGCTAAATACTCAGCGTAAGCGTTTGAAGTTGGTTTGTCAAATCTTTCACTTTCTGGGTCTAGTATATCTAATAGATTAGTAGCGTCAGTTATCCCACCAGTTTGTTCTGTGTCTTTATCAAAATAAGCCTCTAAAAAGAAAGCCTCTTTAGCAGTAATCTCATTACCCCCTATAGTAAGTAGTTTAGTATCGTAAAGTCTTTTGTAATTAGGATCGTTATGAAACCCTTGAGAGTTAACCGTTAGAGAGTTTTTTATAGTTGTTTGAGTTACATTTTTCTGACTATCTGAAATGATTTTATACGTATAACCGTCATCTTCATCATCAAAAAGTCCCTTTCTACTGTCATTATCAGCAGCAAACAAGGCTATAGTTGGGTCAATCCACTCAGTCCTCTTCATTACAGAATCAACATCTGTAGGGTAAGCTTTAAGAGCCTCGTCAAAAGTCATATCACCACTTTGTAGTGCTTCAATTTGTTTATTTAAGTTATACTCAAATAGATAACTACCATCTTCTGCTAAGGCTAATTGATCACCTTTATTAGACTTAATAAGCTGTTTGTATCCACTCAAATCACTAGACCTAGATTTTAAATCATTAGCTAAAAGAGAAAGGTCTCCTTCGTCTTTTAATTTTTTACTTTTAAGATCAAGGTTATCTTCAAATCCCAAAGAATTATTAGTAACAAAACCTTGATATTCAGACACTCTACCTTGAAAGTATTCAGCATAAAATGGATTCATATCCTCTAATGAGTAGTCATTAGGCTTAACCTCATTCTTCTTTCTAGCCTCTTTTCTTTTATTTGCAGCAGCTTGCTTTTGAATTTCTAACTGTTCTTTCTGAATATTTAATTGCTGTCTTGCAATTTCCTCATCTAAAAGCTTTCGATTGTTTTTAAGAACTTCACCCGTAAAAAATAATCCTTCTCCAGCCATGTCTTAGTATTTAGATTTCATGTAAGCACCCATTCTAGCTTTTACCTTGTCTAGGTAACCGCCACGTTTCATCATTGGAGCTTGCTCTACTTCAGGAGTTTTTTCTTCCTCTTTAGACTCTATAACATTCTCGTCATACTTAGCTACAAGATCCTCCATCAATTTAAAAGCAGCATCTTTATCTCCATCTTTTAACGCTGACCTTACAGCCTCCACGTCATCAGGGGGTAGTATAAGCTCCCCTCCTGTTGCTTCACCAATCTTCTCACCATCTTGTACCATGTCAATTGGGTTACTGTCGTGATCAAACTCTCCTGGTGTAACTCCACCTTCTTCAGATTCTATCTTACCACCTTTTTCAACTGTTCTCCCTTTAAGTCCTCCACTAGCAACATTAAAGTCTGTATTAAGCGTAGGTTCTTGTAGCGTACTTATATAAGTTGTATTATTTGTATCACCTGTATAACCCATACCAGCATCAATACCCGTATTTGATGGAGAAAAAATATTACCCATTCCACTAGCCACATCTTCAACGCCTCCAAATATGTTTTGAACTCCAGCAGCTTTTTCTTCTTGAATTCCTTTAAGCTCAGAAGATGCAACATCTATATCTTGTTTCTTAACCCTATTTTGTTCTGTGGCTAAATTCTTCATAGCATTAGTCTTGGCAATCTGCTGCTTATCTAAAAGATTTAAGTTTTGAGTATTAGCATTTCTATTCAAAGCGTTTATTCCAGCTAAAGCATTTCTGGGATCCTTAGATAAAGCACTCATAGAGGAAGCCATATTAGAACCTTGTTGTTCTTTCAAACCTGTAATCAAATCTTGACTTATAGGTTGGTCTGCCATTTTCCTTGTAGCTGAACTAACTTGATCATCTAACCTAGTTTTATCAAAAGCTTTCTCAGCTTTCTTAGCTCTATTAGCTTGTATACCTCCGTAAATAGCTTTACCAAGACCCATAGCTGCAGTGGCTGCACCAACAAAAGCTTTAGGAGCTTTATTGTTTTTTTTATAACGTACTTTAGCCTTAATTTTTTTACCCATGATTATTGATTTTTACAAATATACTAATTTTTATTGTTTATTTCCACTAAGCTCACTCTTGTCAACATCTGCATTGGCAGCGTAAAGATTAAACTTACTTTTTGATTGATTTTTATTTGTAGCTAATATTGTTCTCATGTAGCTACCTTTCATTTTTTCACCCTCTACTTTTCCTTTTAATACTATATAAAGAAAAGAATTATCAGGTATATTACCAGAGTAAGAATCATCAGGTGCAACCCAAGTTAAACCATTATTGGTAATACTTTTTGGGTATCCTAAGAAAAAAGTCTCTCCATTAACGTCTTTAGCATATAACCTTAAGTCTGTAGACAAAACTTTACATAAATTAACAGGTGGGGTAGACACGCAAGTAAACACAAGTCCAGCAACAGCCTCCTCAGAAACGTTAGAAAATTGAGATAAAACAGGAACACCATTAGGGTTACCTACAGATATACCTTCTCCAGTAAAAACATAACTACCACCAACAGTAATGTCAGTAATTGATCTTGACCTTATTGCTGACTCAATTGTTGAAGGGTTAAATGAACTGTTTTCAATAGCTAAACAATTAGAATTAAAAAATAATCTACCACGACCAACAGATATTATTTCAGATCCATCTCCAAAACCTAATTGACTTCCTGAATTACTAGAACCAGAAGTACAGAAAGGAATGCTAGCATATTGTATTCCCTCTTTAGTTTTGTAATCTATAGAGTACATTAAATTATTATGAGGAACAAAAAGATCCCCATCTAGACTATAGTTTAATGGGTCGTTAATTTCCAGTATAGTGTTGGAGTGTATTTTTGTAGCTATAAAATCTTTATATATTAACTGACTGTTTTGTAAGCCAAAAATTCTTACCAAATCCCCTGGTCTAATATCTTTATAAAACTCAGTATTAGTTCCAATTATCATATTAGTTTCAGGGTTACCACCTTTAGCTGAAACTACTCCGTCAATTTTCTTAAAAGCAATACTAGTTGAGATAACATCATTGTAGTTACCATAATGCTGACCCATATTAGAAAATAATCCTGTTAAGAATTTAGTGTCACTTTCTAAAGATATTGCGTTATAAGTCTTAACAGAAGATGGTACAGCGTTAAAAACAAAATCTAAATATGAAAGGTGTCCGTTACCATAAAAATTATTCATTTCAGACTTAGATAAAGTGTTTCTGCTATATATGTCAGAGTTGTTATGTCTATACGTTCTACCACCTTTAAAGCTAACAAATTGTTTATTTATTTTACTGTAAAACTCAGGAATAAAAGAGTAAAAAGACACCCATTTATTTTGCCCCTCACTAAACGATAAAGTTACAGCGTTAAATAGAACATCACTATCACTAGAGTTGTAAGCTTGAGTTACATTTTCCCAATTAATAATGTCACTACCCCACTCGCTTTCAACAACGTACTCATCTCCAGAACCTCTTAAGGCTTTTATTTCTGGAAACGTTATAACATACTCGTCATACTTAGGGTCATAACCACCAACCAATAAGTAAGGTGATATTTTACCACTTTCAGATGCTATTTCATATAAACTCTCCCCAGAACCTAAGTAGTCAGGATTGTATTTTATGTACATTTCTCCAAGATCCCTGAAGTAATCTTTCATTCCGTTATCTGAGATAACTGTAACACCATCTGCACTTAACCTTAATACAGCTCCTTTTTTAATATCTGTAAAGTAAAACTTACCCCCATGCTCAACAATAGATTCAGGATTTAAACCACAACCAAAAGGATTAGAGTAAGTCTTTACGTAATTAGCTATAATGTTATTAGACAAAGAAACTAACCCTTCCCCTGACGCTGTATTTAAAATATCTTTACCAACTAAAACTCTACCAACTTTACTCTCATGAAATATAATTAAATCATTATCTCTCATTTTTAAAGACTGTATAGAACCAAAGTCTTTGTTATAATCAAAGTAAGGTGCGTTGGCTAAATTAAAGTTAGATAAACCATTAACAGAGTTAGTACTAGAGTATGTTTCTGAGTAATAAACACTAGCGTTTAAACGTCTCTCTTTTGAGTTGTTGTTTATCACGTTAATTCGACCTCTACTCCAATGATTAGTATTGTGAAAGTCGTTAAGGTAATAATCTTCGCAAACAAAGTTTTCTAAATTTTGAAGTTCGTCACCAGATATTGATGTAAACATTTCTCTAGGTTTTAGATAAACATCTCCAGAGCTTATTTCTACTACAGCTGGAATACCTGAAACATCAACACCAGATTCTTCATTAAAAGAAAAGTTAGAGTCTTGATCTGAAATGTTACCAACATGAGTGGCAGAGTATTTGTTTCCTGCGTTATTTATTTCTAATTTACTACCAACTTCATAGTAAATCATACTTTCATCAGAAGTTGTTTTTTTCTCTCTATAAACCTCAGCTATAAGTTTATTAAAACCACTTGATGCGTAACTAAAACCGCTATGACCTATACTTACAGACTCTCCATCTTCTAAAAGTACGTTAGACGACCCAGGATTATTTATTCTAATGTAAAAACCTTCTTGACCAGAAGATAATGATATTGGAAGATCCTCCCCTTCAGCTTGATAAAAATCAAAGCCTGTTATTTTAAAGTCTAAATACTCATTAAATTTCTTTCTAATACCATTATGTTCGCAACTTATAAATCTTATTCTATCTCCACCTTTTTCTAGAAACTCAAAATCTAAATCAGACCCTGAAGCTTCATTGTAACTAGACTTGTGACCTTTTAAAGCTTGAAGACCTATATATATTTGACTGTCACCATCCTCACCTGGCTTAGATAAAGGGGACGTTATTTGCATAAAGTCACCTACAGTATTATTACCACTATAGCACATTTGATAATGTGTAGCCCAAACGGGTGGTCTGTTATATATTTCAACTTGAACTTTAGATGATTCACTTAACCCTACCTCATCATCTTCTGTAACAAACGCATTATAGGCTCTAGATCCAGAATAATTAGAGTCTATGTATTTAGGAGATATGTTAACAAAAGAACATCTATTTGTCTCGTCAAAATACGCTACACCAAAATCGTGAAAAGCACCTCGTTTAAAAGAATTAAATCCTGGAGATCCTGACGTAAATTTAGCAACATGACTATGAGAGACTTTTTTCCAGCCTGAATTTGTTACTGCCCAAAAAGTAGATCCTGAACCATCAGGTTCTTCACTATTATCAATACAATGAAATGATATAAGAATTCCATTAGAACTTGTAGTACTTAAAGTTATAGAACCCTCATCTTTTGTAGCGTTGTCAGGATTAGATCCACCAGAATCATGACTTAAAGTAGTTATCGTACCTCCATCCCAATCGTCAGAGTTAAAAGCTTGAATAACTTTACTTATAACAGCAGAAATAGAAGTCAACCCACTAACATCAACCTTCATGTCTAACCTACCAGCTCTTGATTTAACGTCAGAGCCTTGAAGACTTGCAGCATTAGATCTTCGCTTTAATCCCCACCTTATATTTATTGATATAGTCTGAGATTTTTCTTCATTTAAATCTAAACCGTTAAAATTTAAGTAAACATTCCAATCACAATTCTCACCTCCATCAGAATTCCACTTACTACCCCCTGTTTCATTTTGAATGGCTAAAGCCATAACAGTATTACTACCATTTCCACCACTTTCAGTTGAAGGAACTAAAGTTGAAAAATTACCATTAGCATAAAAATTTAAACTACTTGATAAAGATTGTACTATATTTCCCGTTCCTGAGAAAGTAGAAGAAGCAACTAAGGGTGTGTTATCATAACCTTCTAAAATATTACCATAAGCTAACCTGTTGTTAGATAAAATAGTTTGTGCTTTAGCAAGTTTAGGTACAGCATCAAAAAGTTTGTCAGAATCTACCCTATCTATAAATGGATATATACCATTGTTTTTAAAATTAATTAAAGACTTACTAATAATAAAATGATAATTAGAATCAGGTATAAGTTCGTTTTTTAGTATTCTAAGGTAAGTTATAAAGTTATTTTCTACAGTATCTACAAGAATAAACTCACCCTCGTTACCTTTTCTTGCTACTATTTCTATTTTTTTAACGTCAGAAATAGTATCAAAATATTCAACATCAACAACGTTATTGGTAGTTCTATAGTTATTGTGAGTTAAGGGTACGTTTAAAGCAAATTCAGGATCTATTTGTATATCTGAAATACCACTGTAAGAACTTGACTCGTTGTCTTGGTGATCGTACCTGTATTTAAATTGAAATAAATTGTCTAATATATCGTTCTTAGCAATAGTGCTGTCGTTTTTTAATTCTGTAATTGGTCTTTTTGTTGGTTGATGTTTTACTACGTCCAAATATTTAGACCTATCAGTAGATTTTCCAAAACTAATTAAAGGGGAGTAAGCGTTATCAGGTTTAGCATTAAGGATTACACCGTAAAGTGGGTTACCACTTGAGTCAGTCATAGAAGCACTATAAGCCCATGGACAATTAGTAATAACCCCTGCCATTGACGTGGTGTCTTCAGACCCTAATAAGTATAAGGACAAAGCAGCGTTATTAGTAAAAGATGGAGCCTCTCCTTCTAACGTAATAGAGGTTCCGTTTTTGGCTCCAACCTTAAAGAAATAAGGGAAATTACTATGTATAACCCCTATAAACTCACCCACGTTTAATTGACCATTACTTAACGCAACACTTGATGTTACACTAAAACTGTCTGCTGTTATATTAAACGTTACATTTGCAGGCATTTTCTTAACAATACCAGTGACCTCAGCGTACCCATTATAGGCTGTTAAATCAGCACTGTTGGCATGAGTATATATATAGTCCCCATCCTTAAAGCCATGACTGTTATCTGCTGTTATAAATACCGTTGAGTAATTGTTTTTATAGTAAAAATCTAAATACTGACTAGCATTAGATATATTATACTCATTTTGTTTTCCAAGTCTTACGTTTATCTTTCTTGGTCTGTTAAGGTTGTCTGTCCAATAAAGAATATCATCTATTTTATTTACCCCAGTAATAGCTTCATTTCTAGAAAATTTTAACACACCATTAAAACTACCATCACTAAGCATTCTACCGTCTTGGTATACCGTTCTAACCTTGTCGTCAATTAAATTGTACTCCAATATAGAGTCATATTCTTTAGCTCCAGAAAAACTTACAAAATAATATATACAGTTAGTTGGCTTATCTTCATAAGTTCCAATACACTTATGATTAGTAGATAAAACATTATCAGTTGTCGTAGATTCAAGTGCCATATTTATATTTTATTTTTAACAAACCTTTTAGCTCCTAAAAGATTTCCTGAAAGTTCTTCTTCTATATTCTGCGATTTATTTTTTATAATATCAGCGTTCCCAGCAGGGTATAAGTAGTTACCTGAAACTACATTATTACCACTGTAAGATGGTGACGCTAATGAGTTTACAAAATTTTCTGCACTATTATTTAAACTTGTTGACTGACTAGATTCTTGAGAAGTTGCTTCTTGAGTTTTTTCAGAGTATACCTTAAGGTTGATACCTCCTGAAGCAACGTAATTTGGATCGGATGTATTATTAACATTCCAATTATAATCAGTTGATTGATCAGATAAAACTTGATTTTCAGATTGACTACCTAAGGGTAATATAGAACCTGAATTAAAACCTAAATAAAATTCAAAACCAACTTCTTTATTTAAAAACTCAACCTCATATTGTAACCCGTCACTAACATCTTGACTATCTAAATAAGTCGTTGACATACCTAAAGGTCTTTGCTCACCTCTATCACCAATTATTTTATCCCCAGTAGAACTGTTTTGATAAGCGTTACCATCAGTATCAACTAAAGATTTTTTTGGTTGAACATTTAAAGCTGTTATTTTTACGTTATAATTTTTATTTGTTGCGTTAGAATAAAAGTTATAATAAAAAGAATTACTAGAACCATCGTAAAACTCACCTGAAGATCTATTAATTAAATTGACATTAAAATCAACCTTACTAGTTAAATTATTTAAAGATGATATTTGATTTGCCTCTGGGTGATTTTTACTAAAAAAACTATTACTATCAAATGAAGCGTCCCTAAGCATAGAAAGTTCAGACGCTGATTTTGCAACAGTCATAAGAGACCCTAAATTTGATAAACTCCAAGTATAAAATTCCTCACCATCACTAGTGTAACCTAAATCGCTTATATTTTCATTTCTAATAAATAAAGATACAGTTGGTAACGCAAATTGGGCAGCATTTTTAACTGGAACACCCCCACTAAAGGTAAATAACCATTTCTCATTTAATGAAGATTCTGGACTTGGAATTGTCCCACCATCAACTGTATTTAATAAACCTATAAGGTTGTTTACAAGGTTAGTTTGATTAGTTATTTGATCCTGTACGTTGTTTTGGTTCTCGTTAAAATTATTAACAAAGTTTGTAACATCACCAGACGTTAAGTTAACTGAAACACTTAAGTCGGCTAATACTTCGGCAACAACATTAGATAAATTTGAAACGCTATTAGTAGACTTGTTTAAAACTAAAGCGTAATCTGTAATTTGTTTTTTAACTAAGACTAAATCTTCTTCTAAGTCAATTATTTTTTCTCTTTCAGAAACAATTACTTCTTGTATATTTTGATTTGATTCTGTAACTTGATCAACTCTATCTGAGAGTGATGCAATTAATTCAGGTGTAACCTTACCATCATTTTCAACAGTAACCAAGGAAATGCTATTCAATGAGACAGATCCACCTGACCTAGAAATTAAACTTATAGAAATTCCTGAACATACTTGAGGAATGCTAACTGAAAAATTGCTAAGACCATTTTTGTTTACTTCGTAAAAATCAATAAAAGTTGAATCTTTCTGTGTGTTTATAAAACTAATCTCTAAAGAACAATTATCAATGTTTAATACGTCTAAACTTAAAATGTAATTATTGACAGGCAGGGGTGTTGTAAAAACTTGACGTAAAACACCAGGATTACCATAAATCTTACTGTCTGCAACAGCAAAACCATTAAAGAAATTCCAATTATCACCATCCCATCGTGTCACGTTTCCTTCAAAATTGTTTTCAAGTATAAGCTCTGTTAATTTTGGCGTATCATTAAGATCTTGATATTCATTTATAACGTTAATTACATCAATAGCATCAATTGCAGCATTAGAAGCTGCATCTACATCTTCTTGAGTAAAAGCATCTAAAGATTCTTCGTAAAGAATGGATAACTCAGTATGAGCAGTAGCTATATTATTAAAATTATTGGTTAAATAGTTAAAACTTTCTTGCAATAAAACATAATCTTCAACTGCTGTTTCAGCCTCAGCGTCTAGTTTTAAAATTTGATCATTAAGATTAGCTAATTCAAGCTCAGCAATAGTTGCGTTACTCGTTAGAGTAGTGTTTAAATTAGTTAAAGTAGTTACTTGGTTATTTTTATCAGTAATTTCTTGATTTAAGAAAGAAATCTCAGCTTCGTTATCAGACAAAAGAGTCTCTAATCTATTTATTTCATCCTCCAGTAATTCGTTTGCAACTAAACTATTATCTATATCAGCTAGGCTAGATACAATGTTATTTAAGGAATCGCTAACATTTTCTTTATCAGTTTCGTAAGCAGATATAAGGTTAAGTATGTCTGTATCAATATCAGGATTGTTGACCTGAATAATAATATCCTCAAGATTACTTATAGAATTTGATAAAGATGCGTTTTCTTCTTGTAAAGTTGTAACTGCACTTAGAGCAGAAGCAGCAGCAGCAGCAGCTGCAGCACTATCAGTAGCAAGTTGTAAATTTAAAACTGCAAGATCATTTACATGGGTGCTTTCTTGACTAGCTAACAAACTTTGTGCACTATTAAGGGCTGATGTTGTAGCTATTAACTCGTCTTGCAAATCAGTATACTCAAAACTATTTATAACATCAACCTCATCATTACCTGAGTTTAATTTAACTAAACTCATACCAAGACCTGGAAACCATTCAGTAACCTGATCAACAGCATCACCTCTTGCAAGTTTATCCCTTAAATCCTCCTCACTAGTAGCAAAGGCTAAATTAAAATCTAAACTAGTAGACGTTTGAAATCTAACCCTTAAATCAGAAACTTCTGTTTTCTCTAGAAGTAACCTTAAGTTAGTAATAGTAACACTTTCAGTGGCAGAAAAATTGATTCCAAATTTAATACCTACATAAACAGAATTAGCACTTGAGGTTATAAAAGAAGAAAAAGCTCCGTCAGAAAAACTCCCTAAAGTTTCATTATTAAATATGTGAAACGTGAAAAATTGATCCGAAGTAAGACCAGCTACAGTACCACTTAATTTATATGATACATCAGCTATAATAGGTGATTTTAAAAGGTAAAGCTCTCCTGCTAAGATACTGTCTCCAGCAAAAGTCAAAGTACCTTTATCTATACTAAAACCAGACTGCTCAACAACCTCAGTATTATCGTAGTAATATTCTAGCAAGTTGTAAGTTAAATCGTCAGCAGATCTATTTTCAGAACTGTTAAACCCTTTTAACTTTGTGTTTGAAGTAAAATTAGTAGAAACTCCAGCAAAATTAGTTACAATTCCTGCCCCACCTTTAACGGGTACTGGACCTAAGTTACCACCTTGTGAGGGAACTTTTACTGCGTCTAAAATAAAACTTGAAACTTGTTCTTGATCTCCAAATTCAAAAGCACCATTCTCAGCAAAATTATCAATGTTATCAGCCATGTTTACAACCTCTGTAATGTCGTAATCATCAACAGAATTACCGTCACCGCTAATTTGATTATACCCAAAAATATTTACATTATTAACAACTGACGTATCATTACTTGATGGCTCTTCACCTGATATGATTAAATCTATTGTAGCCCCAGACGTTCCTTCATTTAATCCAGAACTATAAGTTACATCTTCATTGTTGGCGTCAATATTGTAGTTGGGATTGTTATAAATATCATCTAAAACTCCAAAATCAAAAATAGAACCTACAGTTATTGAGTTATTAGCACCACCCGAATCACTAGACACCCATAAAGAACCATTTGAAAAATTAGTATTTACAGTTTGACTCCAAGACTCTCCAGACACTTGACTATTATTACTTGTAAAATTAAGTAAAAAATTAGTGTTTGGTAGTGAAGCTATGTAGGTAACTTCAAAAGGATTGCTTTGCATTTGATTAGACAAAATAATATCTTGACCTTGACTAGTTATAGAATCAACTTTTAACAACAAACTATTTCCAGTTATATAATCCTGAACTGTTATTTCATGAAGAGGACCTCCTTCTGCAAAGTTTTGTAAAAAAGCCGCAGATGTTGCTGTTCCTGAAGCGTTACCTTGCCAACTAATTCCTGAAGAACCATTTGTTCCGACAACAGGTAAATTACCTGAAGCTGTTAATGACCCATCACTTGACTCGTCAACAGAAAGATAAGAGATTTCAAGATGGTAAGAATTATTTGCATCTTCTTTACCGCTAAATAAAATAGTTTGAGATCTAAAGACTTGCTCTACTGGTATTTCTTCAATTACTATATGACCATCGTTTGAAGATGAAAATTCTATTATCTCGTCGGTCTCGTCTATAAATCTAAAAGGCACAAGAGTATTTCCTTCTATATTTTCTACAGAACCAGAAGTGCTATCTACAGAGGATATGTTTCTAATATTTAAAGCATCCCTATAATCGCCATCCTTAATTAAACGTGGGTCTGAATCTTTATCCATACCACCTATAAATACTTTTTTATCTTGTGCCATTATGTATTATATCTTGGGAGATTGCTTAAATGCTTTTCTAGATACTTGCATTGCAGTTTCTTTGTTGAAATTCATCATTCTTGCTCTAGATAATCTTTTCTCGTTAAAGTAAGCTCTTTTTGCTGCTTGCTTTTCGTTACGAGGTATGTTTCGTTTTCTTTGAATGTATTTGTAGTATATGTAACACCTAAGTGCTTCCTCAGAAAATTTATGAATCCTAGGCTTAGAACCTTTTATTCCTAACTGAACTAATGTAGCTGGGCTTGATAAAATCTTAATAGTTCCAGTGTTATCATTAAAAACAGATTCAATTAAAGTTTTTATACCAGAGCTACTAACATTACTATAAATTAAAAGAACCTCTGATGAATTATCTATTTGAGAAGCCCTTAAATTAGAATGAAGTGGACCTAAATTTCTTGTTGGATGACCTTCATTTACAACTGTAGAAAAAGCTTCAGCTATCTCTGCACCTGTTCCAAGAGCTAAAAGAGAATCGTTTGATTCAAGAATAACACTACTTGAAGATACTGTTCCTGCTTGTGCTAAAGTTGAAATAAGATAATTTTGATGATCACCATTTGTTGGGTGAGGTACAACAAGATTACCTACAACATTTATACCGTCTGCATTTCCACTAGCAGAGGTAGAATTAAAATCTAATTTTATAATATGATTAACACTTTGAACATCACTTATACCGTCAGACATATACTCTATAAATACAGTTTTTCCAGCAACTTCAGAAGAAAAGTTTATAGTATTATCATCTCTGTTTATTCGATAGTAACCTAAAGAGTTTTTACCTCCCCCAACTCCAAACTTTCTACCTATATCAGTGTGAAAATAAGGATTATTCTCATCATATATATCATCATTAACTTGAGCTGAAACACTAGAGTCTAAAGATAGGTTAGGATTTGTACCAAAAGAATGAAACTCTCCATCATCACCCTTGTAACCAATTCTTAAAACTTTAACGTAATCAGCAGGTAAAGTGACTTGAAGAGTACTAGAATCAACAAGCAATGTTTGTGTTTTTGTATCTTGACTTACATCAAACGTAAGCTCTCTTAATCCCTGTAATGCTAGTAATCTTAATTGATATATCTGAGCTCCTTTATCGTAAGAAGTGTCATCCATCATTAATTGAAAGTCATTAATAATCTCGTCTATATTTGTGTAATCTATTGCCATAATTAACTATCTGCTTTTAATTCGCTTGCCTGAGCGTATTGAACAATCTCAGGTTCTCTTATTGTAACACCTAAGTACTCTAGTATTTTTACAACTAACTCACCATGTGTTCTTTCTGATATTTTAAAATCATTAGAATTAAAAGCGTCATAAACTGGTTTTCCAGCAACAGTTATATAATTCCACTTAGGACTATTATTATTATAGTAATGATAAACAATAATATTAGTTATAGATTCTGGAAAAACACTAATAGATACAACGCTACCATTACCTTGACCAATTAAAGCTATAGGAAACTCTATAGAAGGTTTAACTAAACTACTTCTAAGAATTTGATTTACATCTTTTGGTTCTACTATGTCTACAGGAATATTTGTTGATATATCATTTTCTTCATCTGGAAGGCAAAACATAGTCTCTATATAATGTGTGTCTATATTACCAGAAGCACCTTTATAAGATAAAGAATCATTAACTATTCCAACTTTTTGAACACGATAAAATGGAGCTATATCTTGTTTTGCAATTTCAGGAGCTAAACTTTCTCCATATACACCTACATTTTTTTTATTAGGGGACTTTTCCTTTATCACAGAAAGCCTTTTATTATACAGTTCTAGCTCTGCTTGTTTTGCTAATAAGTTAAATTCAGAAGGGGTTATAAAACCTCTTTGCTCTTTATTAGCAAAGGTTTGAACTAGTCTGTATATTTCATCAATCGTCATTATTGTATATTTAATTCTATAGCAAAAGTACGAAATAAATCCGTATAACAAAAAAAGGGAAGCTGTTAAGCCTCCCTCTTTAATATATTAAGTTACAATACTACCCATTAATTGCTTGTAGTCTACGCTCTATCTCAGAGTATATCTGCTCTCCTTCACCTTCAGAACAAAAATCTACCATTCTTTCAATAGGACTAACTCCAATTGCTGGAACGCATATAATGTTACCTGAAGATACCCAAGTGACACCAGTCTTAGCCATTGATATAATACTTGATTCCTCAGCCATTAATAATAATTGTTTCATCTCTGTGCGAGGATCATTCATTCCTGCTAAGAAAGCTGTAGGGTTTTTTTCTGCTTGAACTTTCATATCCCAACGAATCTCATCAACACTTTTATCTGTTTTAATACCTAAAACTTTAGCGTACCCAACAAGTTCGTTTAAAGGCATCTTAAGGGCTGCTTGTACAGCATCCATAACGTCAGATACTTGAGATATTCTTTGTTGAGCATCTTTCTCGCTATCTTTTTCTTTAAATAATATTGATTTAGATTTAATTCTGTGAGGGTTGCTACCGTTAGAATTACAAGTGTCTAAATATTTTTTAAGAGTAGGATTTGTGTGATCTACAAAAAGAAAACCATTGTTAAAAGCAATAGGTTCTCTCATCTTAGCTCCTTCTGATTGATCTTCCTCAAATATAGAAGCTTCTCCAGGAACGTATCTAATCTTTTTATTTTCTCCTGTTTCAGGGTCAAATATAATATCCTCAGCTTTTAATAATGAAACTACAGGATATTGAGGCATTTTTGTTCGTGGATTTATAGCGTTAGTAGCCAAAATATAAACAGTAGCCTTATACTCTTGTTTCTTATTAGTAAATTGAGGAGTGAATTTTTTTGCTACTATAGGAGCCTTAGCTACGACATTAGTAGTACTTGGAGGCGTTACAGCCTTTCTTTTTGTTGGTGACATAATAATTATTTTCTAAAATTAACTTAAAGTTTATAAAAGGAGGGGAACAAAGTCCCCTCCAGTAATATAATTAATAGTTGCTAATTATTAGTCAGCAGGACTATTATGAATAATAGTAATACCTTCAACATCTGAGTTGAATTTTTCAGCAGAACCACCAGCACCACCGTCAAATACGGTTAAAAATGCTTCTTGCTTACTGTCATTCATGTGTTGAATTTTTTGCAACAAATCTTGAATTACAGCTTTTTGATTATTATCTGTTGTAATTGCAATAACTACAACATCAACATTATCAGCACCTGCATCATCAGTATCTCCTGCCGCTCCAGCTCCAATCATTGATTTTGGAGTAAAGAACATTGAAAAAGCATCAGCATCATCAGTTACAACACCTCTACTTGTTGCTGTACCTGAACAAATTCCTCTAAAAGAACTTAACGGATATACGGTTGATCCTGTTACTTCGTCATCTTCAGTAGCAGCAGTAGTTGCTTTTCTAAAGTATAAATATTTTTCCATTGCCATTTTCTTATGTTTTTTTATATATTAATAATTATGATTTCTTGAACAATAAGAAACGGTTAGGTGCAAATCCTTCAAAACCACGTTCAGTTCTGTAGTTACATCGTAACTCATCTGTTTCGTTAGTTTTGTTTTGTAGAACTGCAGATCCAGTTAACCAGTGCTCCATCTCACGAGAATATCCGTTAGCTGCTTTGTATCGCATTCTTAACGAAGGAATTTTCTCACCAGACTTAGCATCTTTTTGTGAATCCATAGGAATACACATACCGAAACCGTTGTACTTAAAGCCAGTAGCTCCTAACAAGTCAGGACGATTAAATAGATCGTAAGTTTTCTTGTGGAAAGTATAACCACCACGAGAGAAAGAATTAAAACCTAAGTTCAACGCCATGTCTTTGTTATTAGCAAAAGTACCATAGTTAGCACCACCTGCTGCATAAGCACCTTGAGAAGCCAATAGGTCATCAATATCTAAAGATAGATTAATACCAGCATAAAGAGCCATTTCTTTTGAGCCTCTGAATTTGTCTAAAGACTTAACAGCAGCATCAAAGTCAGCCATTGTAATTGCTGAAGCACCAAGATCCATAGTTTGACCTTTGTTTTCAATAAACTTCAATAGACCTTCAGTTGGCTTAAGAGCGTTACCTGCAGCGTCAGTCGCAGCATCAGTTAACGTACCATCACCAGCATCACCTACAATCATTGCAAGCTCAGAATAGTCCATAAAACGTTGGTAAGTATCAGCCTCACCTTGTAAGTACCATAAGTATCCTGTTCCCATTTCTGGAGAATTAACCTTCACATAAACTGCGTTAGTTGCTTCAGAACCAGAAACCGTAAACGATTCTTTGATAATTTGAGTATTATTTTGGTATTGGTGAACACGTGGAGTTAAACCTTTTGGTTGCCCTGTTTGTTCAGCGTAAATATTACCTATAATAGAGAATACTGTATCTGCATCAGCTACAGCTCGAGCACCATCAGCTACTTGCTTAAGTACAAATGTATCTACAGTAGAAACTGCTTGAACATAGTATGTAGCACCTGAAGCACCTAAAATTAAATCACCTGCACGAACTGCTGGATTACCATCATTTGAACCACTGTCCAAAGATGAAGTATCCATAGTTAATACACCTGTGGTAATAACAGCTGTAAAAGTATTATGAAGATGAGTTTCTTCATAGTGCTCAAAAGTTGCTGCTGTTGTTTCTTTTTTAGAACCTAAAAGTTCCATTAATCCAGTGATTCCTTGATCACCATATCGCTTAATTAGTTGTTCATCTACATCACGCTTATGTAAAGGTACGTTTGCTGCAGTTCCTACGGAAGATGCTAACAAAGTAGAACTACCTATATAATTTGATGTTGACGCAACTGCTACATTTGAAGGCGTTACGCCTATTCCTGAAGCTACACTTACTGTTGCCATTTTTTTATATTTTTAAAATGAAAATTAATTTATTTTTCTAACCAAGAATTTGTTTTCTTAACATGTCTAAAGTTGATTGTTGTCTCTGAGGAGACTCCTGTTTATCTTGTGTAAACGAAGGGTTCTTAATCTCATTGATTACGCTTTCTGTTCCTTTGCTTCTGTACTGATTAGCTACACCTCGAACAATCTTATCAATGTTGTTCATGATGTACATATCTGTATTAAGAGCGTCAAAGTTCCAATCACCACTATCATTTACATACTTATCAAAAAAGTTTTCTAGATCAGAATTGTAACCCTTAATCTCCTGACGAGCTTCGTCATCTAGATTATAAGTAAATTCCTCACCTTGATCATTCATAGAAAAAGATAAACCTTCAAGGTCATTAACCTCTCCTTCCATTTTAGATAACCATTCCCCTCTTTCAGCTTCAGATATCTCTGGACTATTTGCCTCCGTTGGCATAGCATAATCCTCTTTTACCTGATTAAAGTAATCTCTAGCAGTTTTAGCGTCCTTCATAAGTTGAACCTTACCAGCGTTGGTTTCCCTTGAGCTATACTCCTCTTTATCTGTCTTATAAGTTGTCGCCATGTAATCGTTTAACTCTGCATCAGTTAAACTTGGGTTATCTAATTTTAGATACTCCATCATTAAAGCGTCATCAGACACGTTGGATAAATCAACCGTTTGAGTGTTTAGGTAATCTTGAACTGTACGACCAGTGTTTTTAACATAATCATTGATAACTTGAAGCTGCTCGCTCGCAAAGTCACCGCTTTCTGTTTCTGCACTAGATGTGTTAAGATCATCGAATGATGTTAGGTCTCTACCAAGCTTTTCGCTAAGGTACTCTAAGACAACTTGATCATCACTGATTTCTTCACCCTCCCCTGATTGACTAGCTTGAGTTTCCTCAACGTTAGTATTTTCCTCAGTATTTAAAGAACTCTCACCTGTCAAGTCTATAACGTCAGATCTCTCTTCCGTTATAGGTTGCTCTGACTCGACTGCTTGGTTTTCATCACCAGTCAAGTCAACAATATTTTGTTGGGTTTGAGGCTTTACAAGCTCTCCCCCAAGTTGTTTTACTAATTCATCTCTTACATCCATTTTCTTAAATTTACTTATTCATATTTCGCAAATATAAACTTTTTTAACTTAAAGTCAAGTTATTTGCTTTGATTTTTCTTCATCACCTAAAGGACCTCTCTTACCGTCTCTTTGCTCAATCATCTGAGATTGATTTATAGCAGACTGTTGTTGAACTTCTTTTCTTACACCCCCCTGAATAGAAGCCTGACCCTCTCTACCAAGATTTGAAAGCTCTATCTCTCTTAATCTTCTTTCGTGTTGAGCTTGTTCAAACTGTTCTTTTAATTGATAATCAAGTTGCTTTAACTGCATATCATATTGAGACTTAGCCTGTACTCTAGCCTGTTCTATCTGCATT
>Ga0209634_1000644_pt1 | contig 26846 bp, 29 predicted proteins | sample LinPmetageLP40_FD_184043 | JGI IMG/M metagenome (GOLD analysis project Ga0209634, IMG submission 184043) | Marine viral communities from the Pacific Ocean - LP-40 (SPAdes) (version 2) | ecosystem: Environmental > Aquatic > Marine > Oceanic | place: Pacific Ocean | collected 2010-08-26 | reverse complement strand
CCCCCCTCTCCTCCCTCTCCCCCCTCTCATCCATCCCTTGTCGGCTCTGTCGGGCGTCCCTGTCCACCGCCCCCCCCTCCCTGAGTAAGTTGGGGTATTTTGTTTATTGTTGGCACTAAGAATCTCACTATCTCCTCGCCAGGTATTTGGATCCGTTTTCTTGAAAGCAGCCTTTTCCTCTGCTGTCATAGTTGTAGAATCATAACGAGAGTGCATGTTTATGTGCTTGTCATCGGTGTTTTCTCTTTGCCGTTCGTCGAGAGGAGGACGTTTTGTTGCACCAGCCCGCGCCTGAGTTTTTTCCCTGCTGTCCGGGTCCCGATCGATTTCCTCGTTGTGAGCTGACCCTTCCCCGGTAGCAGGCACCTTCCTGTGTTTCCTTCCCTTCCCACCCTCTCTCCTATGTTTAGTTATTATTAATATAACTAAGATTAATATAGCGAACATCAATATTAGATTTAAATTCTTCTTTAAAATACTAATTATGCTTTTGATAGATGTTTTATTAAAAAAACGCATTATATATTTGCTAAATATTTTAATTATTTGCTAAATATTTTAATTATTTGCTAAATATTTTAATTATTTGCTAAATATTTTTTAAATTGAATAAATAATATAACAAAATAATAAAATAAATGTCTGACATTACTTGTGAAACATTAACACAATGCCTTTTGTGGATAACGTCTATTGGTGAAAAACACAATTGTTCTGTTATAGAACCTCCGAAAAAACAATTTATGAACAACAAAAAATTTTATGGTAGATTTAAGTAAAGCATTTAAATTAAATTGAAACATTTTATACCCAAATAATTAAATATAAAATGAACCTTATCACCCCACCAGGATTTACAGAAACAGAACTTAAAACACTTGATTGTCTTGTCGAAGGTGCCACCGATGTGCACTTGGCGGTTGAAAATCGTAATATTCAAGCGCTATATACATTTGAATCTTCTCAACTGTTGAAAAAAGACCGCGATGGAGAAACAGCCCTTCATTATGCTGCCATAAACGATGATGTTGAAATATGTAAAATACTTATTAATAGAAATCCTGATATTATTCATATCACAGATGTTGAAGATAAAACTGCGTATGATTGGGTACGTGAATATAATGACGAATACCATAGTCACATAAATACGTGCGATTTATTGAAAAAATTAAATTAATTACAACAAATCATATTCCTTCTGTGCTTTATCTCGCATATTCTTATATAAGTGTGACATTACCATGATATATTTAAATGAAAACTTAGGATTTTTTATATAATCTCCATATTCTTCCATAAGTCGTTTATGGTAATATTTTTCAAATGTTGGTTTCGGTTTCTTTTGTTGTTGCCTTCTTATTTCAGTAATTTTTTTTAGCGTCTCTGGTGGGATTCCTGCAAAAAACATTATATATAATAATAATATTGTTTTTATATAATGATTACTTAAATATACAACACTTATATTAGTATGAATTGGATTATCAACAGTTGTCGTAAAAGTGGGAGAGATAATGAACAAGCAATGTTAGATAACAACATTTTTTATATTGGATTTGGAACGCCAATAGAAAACAGAAAGGAAAAAAAATCAAATACCACTATAAAACAATTTGATTTTTTTTCTACAACTGCGAAGAAAGGTGATAAAATCCATTTGTATGTTAATAAAATAGGCATTGTGGCGATTGGTGAATTCACCGGTACATATTATTTACCAAAAACAGATGATGAAAAAGCGCCAGACTGGAGTAAACTAGAAGGTCAATGTCATGTTAAAATAGATATATGGAATAAATTATCGGTACCACTTAAATATAAACCCCGACCATTGACGCTATATTTAGACAAGAATATGACATAATATTAACATTTCTGCAATCGCACTTTTTTCTTGAGGGAATCCTTATCTTCAAAATAAAAGAGTTTGTATTTACTTTCGGAATACATATCATATTCTTCTATACTCATAAACTTGCTCACTATCTTGAGGTCTATCACATAGACAATGTACTGGAATATGCCATTGTTTCTCTCCATTTTATCTATAATACATCCTTTGTATTCTTTTCCTAATATTTCAGAATCATTGAGACACTGATATAGTGTGTTGCAATTGTTTTGTACTTTTCTGATTGAACGCATAGTTTCATTAATGTATGTCAGTGATTCTTTGCTCGTCCAATGGTTCAAAAACTTTTCGGTTTCGTCTGTCAAAGAACACATATCTAGGTTCTCTTGCATTTGTATACTGTTCAACAAATCTACCAAGCGCCGAATGGGTGAAGTTATATGAATATATTCATCAAAATTAAACATATCGTGTTTCTTATCTTCTGCTTCAAAAAGCACATATTTGCTGCCATTGCTCGTCCAAATTCTCATAAATTTTGAAACGTTTTTATCCAACCCGTCAGGAACAGCCTCATCTTTTTCACCGTATTTGAGAGAACGAAATATACCGTTTTCGTGTTTCATTAAAACCTGCGAACTATAATAATTCATAATAATCATCAAATAACTTACCAGATCATGACTATCCAACATAGTTTCAACATAGTTTTGATCTTTCAAACAATTCATTTTTTTTACTGTTTTGAACATTTCCATATAATCAACATCAACCAAGAGGGAAACCTCTTCATATCTATAATTCTTAAATAATTTTACTTTTGTGTTCAAAAAACGATGCGATTTAACCATATTGTTTGCATCCAATGTTATTTCCAATGTCAACGCATACCTAATTTCATTTTCCTTCAAACTGCATATATTATCTGATAGAATTGAAGGTAGCATCGGGCGTTTTCTGTCCGGTAGATAAATCGTAGATACACGCTTACTGAATGATGACCACAAATTCAACACATTCATCCACAAAACCACGTTCGTAATATAAATACTAATTATCTTCTCTCCTTCTGCGTTCTCAGAAATACCAATTGCATCGTCAAAGTCTTTACTAACCGACGGGTCAATAGAAAATACCTTCATATGTGTACGATCTTCTATTTGTAGATACGTAGCATCAATCTGCGCTGTTATATCTTCTATTTTTGTATTATGCAGTCGCTTGATAGTGGTTTGATTGAAATTCTTGATAGATGTGTACAAACTGTTACAATACAGTTGATACTCATAATAATTCTCTAATTTAGATACATCTCCGATGGTTTCTATGAGCTCACCCTTTGGGTACTTCTCTCTTTCTCTCCATTCTAAAAACCGAAATGTAATGTATTTATCAACCGCATAGTTTGTAGAGAGATAATGACGGTCATGTTTAATTTTGTACGGAATAATAAATGCAGGCAACCTTTTATCGTCGGGGATACATCTATAGAGAATTTTTTTGCCATCTCGTCCAAATATTGTTTTAGATGATAGCATCAAAATGCCCGATAATTGCTTGAAGTTCCGAGTGGTTGAATGTCGTATTGTCACCTGCTGTGTTTCTGTGGAATAATCAAAGACGTCAAAATTAAACAATGCGTTATTTTGCGGGTTCACCTGTATGTCTTGCTTTTCATCAGTGTGTGAATCTAAAATAACATATTGCTCGTAGTTTGGTGTATCAATCATAATTTTGTAAGCCATTAGAGTAATAGTTCACGTTCCTTTCAACTGATTTCATTATAATATATTTACCTAATAGGATTGAATGACACACCACACCCACACGTGGTCGCCATATTCTTATCAGGAATAAATACAAATTTACTTTCGAATACATTCTTACTGTAGTCTTCCTTGACAAAATCTATAGTAGTGCCCAATAAATACATTTCAGACATTGGGTCAACTGCCACCTTGTTGTCACCACATTCTAAGACGTTCGGTTTATGTAACTCGTTAAATTCATTTTTATCAATAGTAGATAATTCATAGTTAAAACCATTGCACCCTCCACTGTTAGCATAAAATAATAGAGCATGATTATTGCTATTTGATTGTATTATTTGATGTATTTTTCTCCAAGCCGGTTTGGTGATATTAATAATAGAGTTCATATATGTTATTAATATAATTAAAATTGAACTGATTAAATTAATTTTTATTTGAGTAAATGGAAGAAGCACAACAAGAACATATTGTACAGCAAATATTGCTTGCTAAACAAAAACTGAAAAATGAAAAAGAAACACACTGTGTTCTTATGCTTAATGCCTACAGCGATGCTATGAAAAATTCATATAGTGAAGACGAACGTCAACTGCTTCATAATTTGCGCGCATCTGTGTTCTTGGAATTAAAAGAACTTCGTGGGGTGCATCATTAACAGGAATCCGGACAAGCATGACTAAATGTCACCCTTTATTCTTCTCCGACAGATAGAATATATTATGAGATTTTAACAACCTGATTATCTCGTTTGAAGTAGTGTTTTATATATTCTGGCATAAACGATATAGTGCTCATGATAGATTGATATTTATGTGTCATTATAAATGACGTTTCTAAAAACTCTATCTGAACGTGCCAGCATGGGGGGACAAATAAATAGTCGCCTGCTTTCATATTAATACTTTTACTCTTATAGTTCTTATTTTTTTCAGGCGTTACTATATATTCTAACATTACATGATCTTCACTCACATTTTCAGACTTAAAGTTATTATTAGGAGAATAAAGTGTTATTTTTATATTACCTATGGCTAAGTAAAAATAATTCCGATAATGGTACATTTTTCTAACGGGATGTTGTGTATCTTTTGTACCAATAATTATATCATCATCGTCAATAACAGACATAGATGGTTTAAGAAATAACTCTTCGTTGGGATCATTATAAAAGTCAACCAATGTTGTATTATTATCACTATAATATGATTTATCGTTTTCCATTAAAACTGTGGCGCTTTTTAACGTTAAAGACACATATGTTTTACTTTTCATTTGTCGCACATTAACCGGTTCATTGACATTAGTAATTATATTTTCAACATTATGAGAATTATTATATAAAAACTTAGTAGGTTGTTTTAAAGAGCAAATTTTTTCTAGTTCTTTTTTGTTCAATTCTTTATCAAATTTAATTATATCAAGTTCGTTATTAGTATTTAAATGAAAATGGATATGCACATAGAAAAAAATTATAATTAGTAATATTATAATTTCGGTAATCATTTATATTTACCTATATATTTGTAGTTAGATTTTTACACACTATTCTTCAAAATCGTCAGTTACTTTTGGTGCAAGACAAAGCATCATTACACTTTGTTTGGCGGACATTTCGTTATCACCACCGTCGGTGTCACATTCATATGGATCATCGCTTGTGGACAAATTATATTTCATAATGAGAGGTACGTCTGCCGCAATTTGAATATCTACAGTTGCATTCTTTTTCATTAGTTTTGCGTATTTACATAATTTAGAATAATACAATATGCTATACTCGTTGTTTACGTCTTCGTCTGTAGTTGAATATGTTGAAATTTTGTCAATAGCAATCGTACATTTCATTTCAGTACTATGTTTGTTTTCCTTGCTAATTAGTGTAATGCCACTATCAGAGCATTCAAAGCGAATAGAATCACCAAATACTGCAATTTGTTCAACAAGTGCATTCAATAACTGAGCATCAATAGAAATGTCAATGTCTGAATCAATGTCTGTAATATTTAGCAATTCCATGTCAAAATCATAAATAGCTGTTTCAAAACTTTTATCTATTTCTGTACCACTCCCTCCTTTCAAACTGATAGTAATCTTATCGGGATTATCACCTGTTTGAAATTGAATTGTTTGTGTTTTCCCACAACAAGATATGATCTTATTTACTATATTTAAATCAATTCCGATAGTGGTATCTTTTGTTACATTGTATTCTTGAAACCATGTGTCTGCCAAATTCAATTCAAACAGACATACGTGACTAGGATCCATACCTTGAACATATAAATATGTTTTATGTAGTGTGATATTAACTTGATTGTTAATGTCCGCAATGTTTTCAATCAGAATTTTAAAAACGGACGTTTTTGATGGATGAATCGTAAAAGACATTTTATATTAACATAATTAATATTTTTCAATTCAATTTAAAATATTAATAAAGTTTTTTAAATATAATATATATATAATGTCTTTTCTAATTGATATGTTAAAAGTAGAAAGAAAATTTGGATATTTAAATATAGTATTTAGTTTAGGGCTATTGTTACTATTTTATGTATGTGTATTGTTTTTTAAAATATATGATAAATATGTATCATTTAAAAATAAGAATTTTATAAAAACAACTGCAACCATTAAAAACATAAATAGTATAGATACAAAATCATTTTTTGGCATTAAATACTATAATTGTAACTGTAATATAACATATAAAGTTGGTAGAAAAGTATATAATAATACCAAACAATTTAGTTTATCATTTAATCCTAACGTTGGTGATATTGGTGAAATATTATATGATCCAACTGACCCAAACATATTTACTGTTGTGCATCCTATCATTAAACTATTAAGTGGTGTTACATCTTTAATATTTACCAAATTAGGAATAATATCTAGTTTATTAATTATTGGAATGTATGTTACAATATACATATATCGTAACAATTACTATATACAAACCATAGCGGGGTTGCAATTTTTTGGATATTTATATTCATTAATTAAATTCGTTATGCTTTCATAGGCATTTTTATTTGATCACCGCATTTATAATTATGTATTTTAAAATCATCAATTACATAATCATTAATATTGTCTCTAATGTTAGATATTTCAATTATAGGAAATTCGTTAGGTGTTCTTGTTAGTTGTTTTTTTAAAGGTTCAATATGTTCCTCATATATATGCGCATTTCCCAAATGATAATAAAATTCGTGTGGCACCAGATCACAATGTTTAGCGATTAAGTGCAACATAAAACTATATGATGCAATATTAAATGGTACACCCAATCCAACATCACCACTTCTTTGATACATACTACAAGAGAGAAGGGTTTCATTTGTTACGTGAAATTGTACTAATATGTGACACGGCGGTAATGCCATTTCATCTAATTGACACGGATTCCACGCAGACATTACCAATCTACGAGAATTTCGTTTTTCTTTATCCTTTAAACAATCAATAATATATTGTAATTGGTCTGTGCCTTTTCCATTATATTGTGCGTCACAGTCACTATATTCGGCATTAAAATGGCGCCACTGATGACCGTATACTGGTCCCAAATCATCTTCTTTATAAGGTAACCCACGCGATTCTAAGAATTCTTTTGTAGAATTTCCATTCCATATATAGCATTTTTGTGATTTAAGAATTTTATTATCAGTTTGTCCTTTTATAAACCATAATAATTCCTTCAAACATGTTTTCCACGCTACTTTTTTTGTTGTTAACAATGGTATTGTTTTATCTGAAAGTGAAAAATACATTGTTGAACCTATTACAACTTTTGTATTACCATTACGACCTTTTTCATATGTGCCATGATTTAAAATATCTTCAATTAATTGAAGATATTGTTTTTCGGGATGTTCTTTAGCAACTTTCTTTTTAAACATCTTATAGAAATATACAGAATAATTTTAATTTCTTTCCTTTAATATATATATGGATAATTCACCAAAATTAGAAAATGCAGGTAATTCCTTTTATAATCACATGTTCGGTGATAAAGATACAAAGTCTAATTTAATAAATATTATTCAATATTCGTTAATAAGTATATTACCGATTTTATTATTAAATAAAGCAACACAACACATATTTCCAGAGGCAGACGATACAAAAAATAATTTAGAGTTAAGCGTTGAAATTATTGGTCAATTGACAATGTTATTTGTGGGAATTTTCTTTATAGATCGTCTGGTTAGATATTTTAAAGTATATTCAGAAGAGAAATATGATGACATTTCATTGTTAAATATTATAGTTCCATTTACAATAATTTTATTTAGCATTCCAACAAAAATTGGCACAAAAACAAAAATAATTATGGATAGAATTTTACGTGCATTAAATATTGAAAAACAACCAGAAGAGGAAAAAATAGAAATTAAACCAACAATACCAATTGTTACAGACGTTAGACAAATGATGAGTCAAAATGGTATTGGCGATTTACCACCAGCATTACAATCAGTCGCAACGAATCCAGTAAATGAAACAGTATCTGTCGGAAGAGTGTCTTCGTCTAACAGTAATAATTCTAATACTAATACTAATACTAATACTAATGCTAATGCTAATGCTAATAACTCCGAAAACTTTAATAAAATGTTTGAGCCATTTGCCAGTGGAAGCAGTTCAGGTGGTAGTGGTCTAGGATACACATCATTTTAATCTGTTATCATCGCATTTTTTATATTTGTTGTAGATGATATATTTCTAATTATACTTTCTTTATTTCTCTCCCTTTCCTTGTCATCAATACCTCCCATTACTTCACGTATCATATATAAATACATTTGTGTTTCCTTTTCACTTGAACACCAGTTTGGATATTTATCCTCCCATTCTTTTATTTGTTTTATTTGTTTATGTGTAATTTTATCTATTGAATTTTCTATACGTTGATTATCTTTGCCCCATTTATTTTCATCTTTAACATAAAATTGTAATCTTTTAGTATCGCTACAGTGGAACGGTCGTTCGGTTGGTTGCATCTGTTCTAAATTTTTTAAAAATATATTACTTATGCCCTTTATATAACCATTGTCAGATGTATATGTGAGATCATCCAATGATATATTCATGTTATTAATAAAATCTGAAAAGTTCATTGCATCTTTACATTTTTCATTTAAGAAAATATTCACTGTCATTTTCTTATTATCAACATTAACAATGTTCGGTTTTTTAGACATTTCTATTAATTGTTCTTGAAGTTTGTTGTTCTGTTCTAATACATCATAAAACATATTTGATGTTATTTTCAATGTCTCTTGCGATTGTTCTTTCACTATTATATTATCATTCGTCACAATGTTACCATCGCACTTTAATTTGTGTCTAGATAAACCAGTTATAAATTTATAATTTTTATTACATGTGTCACAACTATAATTGTAATTTTCTTTTTTTGTTAAATTTTTATGTTTATCTGTTAATATATGTTTATTCCAATTAAATAATCGTTTTGTAGAGTATTTACAAACGTTACAAGTATATATTGAAGTCATTAATAATATATTATAATTATATTTTTAAATATATCTATTAAATTTATTAGCATAATAACAGTGTATGATTTTTACATATTTAGTGTTAGTTTGTTACCATTTACCTAGACTGCTACTTTTGCTACTTTTTGTTATCATTTGTTACTGACATCGTTATTTTGGTAATACATTTTAAAAATATAAATATATTTTACACCACTATAACAACCAGAAAATATTGGAAAAATGTGTGCTACTTTTATTACCATCGGTTACCATTTACAAAAAAGGTCATAAAATTGCAACAAAATACTCAGTAACATATTTTTTTAGATAATTAATATGTTTTGACTCATTTCAGTTAGAACGTTAAAAAAACACATTTTTTTAAAACTTTTTCGCGATATCGTAAAATGGACATTTTTGAAATGTCCAAAATTGAAAATCAAAAAAAGTTTTAGTGAAAAGTTGTTACTGAAAAAATTAAAGTTCACCATAATATATTTATCAAACATAAGTATGTTATAAATATTTAATAGTAAAATATAAATAAAAATAATAATTATAAATATATGGATACAAATAAATTATACGAAGCATTAGGTAATGAAAAAAATGAATATATTATTAACACAAATACTGAAGAAATCGAAATAGATAAAAATAATATCATCGGACAACTTAATTTATCAGAAGATGATTATATTATTCTTTATGAAAAATTAAACGATTATAGATACTGTTCACAACCAGAACATATAAATGTTGGTTGTTTCATTATTTGGATACCATTGCATAATAATGATAACAGCATTAAACTAAAACACGGTCGTGTTGCGAAAACATATCAAACACAGCACGACGTAAATATATTATATTTTTTAGGTGGGAAAATGTGGACAATTAAATTTTCAGAAATTATTATTTTTCAGAAATTAACGGAACAAGAAAAAACATTATTACAACTCATAGATAATAATTAGTTTTTTTATTTTTGACGGATTATCCTTTTGTAATATATGTTTAGTATTCTCGGAAATAATATTTTAGGAAATAAATTAAACAAATCATACATTTTGTCAACGTGTGTCATCATTATTTAACTCTTTAAATAAAGTCATAAACGACATATTTGAGCAAAAACACAATGCTTCATCAATTTTAAATACAATACATGATTACGTACATATAATAAAATAATAATATATGTATATTATTATGTTAGAACTAGCATTTAAGGAAATCGCAGAATATCTTCGGTGTGTTAATTACGGCAATACGGATGATTCACCAACGTCAATGAACGAGTCTGGTGATAAAATTAAGGATGCAGACATTGTATGTGAAGGCATAATTATAAAACATATAAAACAATCAGCTATTAATATCGTTGGATATATTTCGGAAGAAACAAAAACATTCGTGCCAATTAACAGAAAGTATTTGAAAAACAAGACATACGGAAGCGTTGGTGACACTGAATATATAATAGCATTTGATCCACTAGACGGTTCATCTAATATGGCATCTAATATAAACACTGGCACCATATATGCTTTATATGAATATGACTCTACGAATTGTACTATAAAAAACATAATTAAAGCAGGATATTGTCTCTATGGACCAGCAACATTGTTGGTTGAAACGCATTATGATAATGCTGTATTGAAGCAATTGGGTGCCAACGGTGAATTTATGTTCTGTAAAAATTTAAATATTAAAGAAAATAATTCAAAAACTAAAATCATATCTATAAATCACGAAGAGTATGAACCAGATATTAATTACCTAAAACAACAATATCGTAATGCTAATTATAAACATAGATGGACTGGTACGATGGTAGCGGATGCACACAGAATATTGATGAACGATGGATTGTTCTTTTATACACGCGGCACCAAATCACCAAGTGGGAAAATACGCTTTTTATATGAAGCCATACCAATGGCATTTATTTTTAGTAAAGCGGGTGGTGTGGGTGTGAATGAAGGTTATACATCTATACTTAAAACCATTAAGAACTATAAAATTAAAGAAGTCCATAAAAAAACATCAATCATATTATGTTCGGATGAAGAATATAATAAAATGGTGAATTTATTAGAAGTATTTGAGATTACTAAATAACAGAGTGTTGTTCATTATACTATTTTTTCTATTTCTCTCATTTTTTTTACTATAATGTCTGCCGCATACTTGCAAACATTATCAAACTTGAACTTTTCTGATACATAATTGTAAAGGTTATCTGCTTTTAGTTGCGCTTTGGTTGTATTAGTGTTGATGTAATTAACGATTTGTATTAAGTTTGATAAATCTTTGTTAGCCATATAAAAGTTTTTGGTTTTTAGAATCATAAAATCGCTCCATCCCCAAAATTTACGATTCGCAATAATTAGTGGACGTTTGCAAAATGGTAACATTTTTAATCTACCAGACCACCCATATCCAGTTAAATCTATTATCATACGCCATTGTCCTAGGTCACGTATTTTTACAAATTTTGTTGGTTCACTTGGGCTTTTCCATTTTATTGTCAAACATTGAATCGCATTTGGATACAATTTTGAAATATGTTTGTATTGTAATCGCTGTGGTATATTTTGTAAATTGCCTGCCCAAAAAACCCTATTGTATATAGGTATAGTTTTAATACAATTCGTTGATATATCATCCGTAAATTTATCAAAGTCTGTTAATCCGATATGCCACCAATCACCAAAAATATAATCTGGAAACAAATCGTCTTTATATGTTGTTGATATTGTTTGAAATTCTATTGTATTTTTATCTTTTTTAACATCATAATCTGGACGATCGCCCGTATGAATAATGATTTTTATAGGATTTTTTATTTCACCATACATATCTTTGATATATGGAAATGCATTTTCTACTATTTTACGTAACCCGATATTACGACATTCGTTTTGCCCATTTAAATACGCTACATCTTTCCAATCAACAATACCTTCATCCGATAAGATAAATTCAATGTATTCATGATTACCTGGTTCTGACGGATCTGACATTTAATTATATTGTTATAAAAAATAATATATATATACGAATATTTCTTATACTATTTTTCTAATTCTCTCATTTTTTTTACTATAATGTCTGCCGCATATCTGCAAACATTATCAAACTTGAACTTTTCTGATACATAATTGTAAAGGTTATCTGCTTTTAGTTGCGCTTTGGTTGTATTAGTGTTGATGTAATTAACGATTTGTATTAGGTTTGATAAATCCTTGTTAGCCATATAAAAGTTTTTGGTTTTTAGAATCATAAAATCGCTCCATCCCCAAAATTTACGATTCGCAATAATTAGTGGACGTTTGCAAAATGGTAACATTTTTAATCTACCAGACCACCCAACACCAGTTAAATCAATCAAAATACTCCATTGTCCGTGTTCTCGTAATTTTATAAATCGTGATGGATTACTATGATTGCCCCACTTCATTGTCATTGTTTCGAATATGTTGGGATATCTATTTGAAATATGTTTATATTGTAATCGTTGTGGTATATTTTGTAACGCACCCGCCCAAAATACCTTGTTGTGAATAGGTGGATTTGCTATACTATTATTTGTTATATCTTGGGTAAACTCATCAAAGTCAGTCAACCCAATATGCCACCAGTTACCAAACACATAGTCTGGAAATAAGTCATCTCTAAACTTTTCAGACACAGTCTGGAACACAATAGTATTGTTATCATTTATTTCAATCTTTTTAGGTTTATCGTGAGTTTGTATAACTATTTTAATAGTACCTTCAATGTGACCGTAGTTTTCCTTAACAACTGGAAAAGCGCCATTCAAAATCTTTGTTAATCCTATTGTGCGGCATTCATTACAAACAGTATACTCAGAGAGCATTTTAATACCATCATTAGATATTTCAAATACCAAATGTCCTATATCTAACATGTATACTTAATGTATTAAAATTAGTATATATGTACGAAAATATTAATTTATTAACTACTATAGACTTTAACATTAGTATTTATATACAATATTAAGATTAAAGTTCTTTGTTAAAATCATCAAGTTTATCAATGAAATCATTTATACGATTATCAAAAATATCAGCAATATAGTTAGTTATCTCTATAACCCGTGATCCAATTTCTATAAATTCTTTATTAATACCATCAAGTAAAACACTCTCACGGTTAAGTGATTTTATAGTTGATTCATCTGTAACATTTATATTTATTAGAATAATACGTGATAAATAAGTATTTAAAACATAATCTTTATTTGCTAATTCTGAATCTAGTTGTTTAATTTCTTCATTTAAAGTTGCTGCATCGGCTTCCTTTTCCCGCATATCTTTCGTTGACTGCTCCGAACGAACATCGCTCTTTACAAACAGAGCTGAAGTTGCATTTAGATTTTCTTCAATGTTTGTTTTATAATCTGCTAGGAATTGACGAGATATAAATCCATCATTTTTTCGGACATTTATAGTATTGCGTAATTCTCCAATCTTTCCTTTAACTTCGTCAAAAATAACTTGATTTAAAGAATTAATTTTTTCTTCAAATACATTAACAAGATTAGAAGTATATGTTTCTATTCTTATAGTTAGTATGCTGTCAATAATGTTTAATATTTGTGTGGATGTGTTATTGATTTTTTCACTAGTTGTATCAAGAAGATTTTTTTCTTCAAGAAGTGTATCTTTACTTAATTCATCATTGACATTACTATCTATCTGAGTAATTTCTTCTAAATCATTATTTAATGTATATTTTAGAAGTTGTAAACTCTTAATTTCTGTATCAATATCATTTTTTAAAGTAACATACATATCTTCGTTATCACCCATATCACCAGAAATTTCATCTGGTTTTGGTTCTGGAATACTATCATATAGTTCTTTATAATTATTAAATTCATTATCCATTTTAATACGCAAATTATTTAATTCATTTATATATTTATTCATTCCATTTGTGCGGAAAGAACCAATTTGCCTAGCATTTGTAATTGATTTTGTAATCTCGTCAATAATAGCTTGGTTTTCATCTACAATGTCTACTCTACAAAAACCACCATCGTCTTCAGTAAACCCTGTAGGACATTCACATATATTCTTATCAGTTAACTCCTTACCACCAGGACAAACACAATTTCCTTTATCGTCTTTAACTGATCCAGTAGGACATTCAGTATCTACAATGTTTACACATAAACCACCATCGTCTTCAGTAAACCCTGCAGGACATTCACATATATTCTCATCAGTTAACTCCTTACCACCCGGACAAACACAATTTCCTTTATCGTCTTTAACTGATCCAGCAGGACACCCGTTATTAATACTATCTGCTAGTTGTTTCAAACGTTCTATCTCACTAATAAAATATGGGTTATCAAGTATGAACTTACTCTCTCCGGCGTCTGCAACTGTTGTAATTTCATTTAAGAACTCATTATATTGATCATTAGTAATCTCCTCAGTATTATTTAGTGTGGATATTATTTTTTTATGCGAAATAATACTTTCATTCATAATGTCAAGCGCTTCGCGCAATTCACCGATATGTTCACTGTGTTCTTTATTAAATTCATTAATTTGCGCTCTCATAGATTCTGGGTGATTAGTAATTATAATACTTTTTGACCTCTCGGAGAATGTTTCAAACACTTTTATTCTTTGATTTATAACATCTATTTGTTTGCGAATCATTTCAAGTAAGTCAGTAACATCGTATTGACCATCATTGTTTACTGCAACAGGATCAATTGTCTTAACTCCTAATCTCTCACAACTATTTTTGTATAATTTTTGACAGTTTTTTTCGTGATTGTTAAACTTCTCAATATCACATTGTTTTCTCCAGTTAGATTTGTTTTGTTTCTTTGTTTTTTTACAATATGTTTTGAATTGTTTATTGCACTTATTAAGAGACATTTCACTACATTTAACTATTGGGTTGTTACTTATAGTTCGTGTACTACGTCTACCACGTCTACCACGTGTACCACGTCTACCACGTGTACCACGTCTACTAAGTATACCACGTCTACCACGTCTACTACGTCTTAACAACTTCTTATTTTTAGCACCTTCTATAATTGCGGATTTATTTCTATAAACACCATATAACAAGTGCATTACAATAATAACACATAAACATAATAATATATTTTGTATAACATTTTTGTTTCTAAATGCAGATTTTATTTGTATTAAAAGGTTCATATATATATATATATAAATAATAATTTAATATTAAATATATCAATAATTGTCTAGTTCTCGCGCGGAAGCATCTGTAACTCCTTCTGACCAGGCGGGCATCCAAAAATAAGGTATAACGTTATCATGTCCTCCATAACTTTGTTCAAACAATTCACGATAGTAAAACTGTTCAGTTGTTTGTGGTTGATTGTGAGAATATACCTTTGTTGTATCAATGTTTATTTTCTCTAATTTTTCCTTAATAATATTATGCCATGATCTTGTTTCTTTAGAAACACCATCACTGAATGCCTCTTTGCGACGGTTCAAAACTGCATCAGGTAGATAACCCTTAAATGCTCGCCGCAACAAGTATTTTTCTTGGTGCCCACCAATATTATGGTTGCGAACATCACAAGGCAGGGACATGTAAGTGCTTACAAAATTCTTATCCAAGAAAGGTGTGCGTGCTTCAAGTCCATTGTTAGAAATAGTACGGTCTGACCGTAACACATCATAAAAACAGATATCTTTTAACAAGCGTTTGCATTCTTTATCAAATTCGATAGAATCTGGTGCTTTATGAAAATAAAGATATCCCCCACACACTTCATCTGCGCCATCACCATTAAATACCACTTTACACTCACTATTATCACATATGTATTTGGCGACCAAGTAGTTACCGACGCTTGCGCGAACAGTAGTAGTATCATAACTAGCAATAGTATTGACAACAACTGGAATAGCATCAAAAAACTCGTCTTCGCTAAGTGTAATATTTGTATGTTTTGTACCTAAATATTCGGCAACCATCTTAGCATACATTAAATCTTCAGAACCTTCCATGCCGATACTGAACGACTTAATAACAGTGTCTGGATATTTCTCTCTGACATAATTACAAACACATGCTGCAACAGTGCTGCTGTCCAACCCACCAGAAATAAGCACAGCGATTTCACGTTCTGTGTTCTCTACTCTTTTTTGCACAGCACTGATAAATGATTTGCGAATAATTTCACAATATTCATCAACACTTTTTGTAACAGTATTTATTGGATAACCTTTAACAAATGTTTTAACATGTTCTGACTGTTCCCAATAATAATTTTCGTTGTTTAATTCCAGGTATGAACCGGGGACAAATTGTTTAATTGTGGTAAAATGTTCACTAAGCATATTTACTTCGGACGCAATACCAATCGTACCATTTTTGGTAGAAATTCCATCTGTTCCAATATACAATGGTCTTACACCATAAGTATCTCTAGCAACATAGGCAGTTTTGTTAGCGTAATCATATATCATAAATGCAAATACACCATCTAACATTTCTAGCGTCTGTTCAATGCCATATTTATGATATAAATCTAAAATAATTTCGCAGTCTGAGTTAGTTTCGGATTGTACACCAATCATATCATATAATTTAGAATAATTGTAAATTTCACCATTGCATACTAAAATGCAGTTGTGTTTTTTCATAGGTTGTCCAGATAAGGTATCTAGTCCATTGATTGCCAATCTATGAAATCCGATAATTATTGTTTCATTAACGTACAAATATTCTGAATTTTCCGGTCCTCTGTTTTGACCATTATTAAAACTATTATAATAACACTCTTTATGGTAAGGATTAAATATAGTAAAAATGCCACACATACGTATGATAGTACAATTCAATATTTTTAATATGTTTCTAATATATATATGGATAAATTAGCAAATTTACCAAATGTAAAAAGAGATTCTGAATTAAGCGCTCGTATGTTTATGAGAAATGTACCAAACAAAGAAGTACAAATGTATTTTGATCCTAGGGCTGTTCAAACAAGGTTTCAGTTGTTCCCGTGCGAAGATAGTAGACAACACGTGAACGAACCAATAATAATGACGGATCACTATGACACAACAAAGAATTTTTTACCAGGCACTCGCGCACCATTTGAAGGATATGCGAAGAAAGTAGAAGATGAATCAAAATTAAGAAATATTATGTTTCCCCTTCAACGGGGGCACGCGAGTCAATATATACCATCTACTAAGTCTGATATGTATAATGTAGATGTGGCTGGTAGTTCAAACAAATTATGTAACAGACATACATTATTATTTAACGAATCTGAACTACCAAAGATAAATAGAAATCCACAGAATATTGCTACAGATACATTCTTTAATCATACTCGTCAGCAGGTAAAAAATTTATAATATCATTATAATATTTCATAATTTCTGTTAATATAAGTTCAAGTTTATAAGATGGTTTCCATTTATTTGGACAAGTAATACTTTCACAACATAAACACTTATCTGTAAAATTATATTTTATAGAAATGTTTTTCAATATATTAGAATATTTAATATTATTAATAAAAATATCAGGTTGTTTAAATGGATAATATTTGTTAACTATAATAGATACCATAAATTGTTTACAATGTTCAACGACAATTGGAATATATATATTAATATTATTATTGTTATTTAATATTTTGCAATTATAATCACTATTTAATATACAGATTTCTTTATTTAGTCTGGATAATGTGGGTTTGTCACTAAACGCGCGGTAGTCCATAATAGAATTAATATAATGAGTTTAACTATATTAAATAAATTATAGTAAATAAAAATATGATATTCCGAAACAATATTTTAATATTTACAATATGTTTTTTTTCAAATGCTTATAGTGTTGAATGCACAACAACAGAAACAACAGAAACAACAGAAACAACAGAAACAACAGAAACAACAGAAACAACAACATATAATTCATATTTAAATAAACAAAACAACAAATGTATTTATAATAGTTATTGCTTGCCCATAATAATTATAATAAGCACTATATTATTTTTTATATTCTTAGTTCAGTGTTGGCAATATTACATAAGTGTAATTTTAGTAGATAAACATAGTAAAAAAAATAAACGGGTCGCATATGTTGTGAGTAATGAATATAATAATAAAAAAGAAGATAATATATATTCTGAAATTTAAATATTATATATTATAATGGATTTTAAATTAAATACGCTACAATATTTAACAGAACCTAGTCTTTTAGAAAAACTAAATAATGATAGTAAAAAAACAACTAATAAAGATGAAATTGGATTTTATAAAAAAAGAATATTTGTAACAACAAAATTATTATTAAGAAATGGAAAAATAAATACTAGCGTAAATGATGCATTTATAAACTATGTAAAAGTATTAATACAACATTTTAAAATAGTTGACACGAATGATATATTGCAGGAAGAATTTAAAAATATGTTAAATGAAAATAAAGTATATAAAAATGAAATTAAGAGTGGTAACGAAATAGAAACAGAAGCAAATTCACATATATTCAAAGAACAAAACGACGAAAATGAAGGTACATTAAATAATTTTGTAAAAACTATTTATACCAAACCCGAAGCAAAAATCATAATACCAAAGCAAAGAACAGTCAATTTAAAAAGTCCTGAATTACGTAATAAAGGAATAAATAATAAAAACAAAATATCAAAATAATCACTTTCTGCCACGATGTGAACCGTGTATTTCAAAAAAATTATCTATATAGGAAAATGGTTTTGATTTTATTTCTATATATCTTTCGTTCATATGTTTAATTCGTTTAATGCATTTCGTTTTATCAAGTTTTACATCCACTGGTAATACACTTTTTACCTTTGTATAAATCTTATTTATAATTTTTTGTATTGAATTATCTTTGGTAGCATTTAATTCATTAAAATTAAACACAACAACATTGTTATATTTATGATATTTTTTATTTATGAATAGCTTTTTGTTTGGTCGTTGAGAACATATAAATACTATTTTATATTTATCATTATATTTACAAATGAGTTCGTCTATATTAGTATTATGTGACTTAACAATTATTATATCTTTAAAATGTTTTTTAAAATTTTTATCCCACATGCCTATAACTTTTTTATCGTGTAATTCTGGTATTAGACCATATAACGCATTTATTAAAAATGTGCTGGCTGTATGCTTAGGAGACGTTTGTATAATAAGTAATCGCATATAATTACTAAATAAAATAATAACTTGTAAATGTATGAGTAAAAAGTGGATCAAAGATAAATGTTCTGCAAATGCGTCTGAATTAAGATTTACTTGTTATAGCAAAGAATCATTGGAAAAACTAAAAACGGTATGGAATAAACGACATCCAGAAAATAAAATAGATAGCAATAACAGTAAAGATATATGGAAAACATTAAAAACTAAACTAAACAAAAGTTGTAATAGGGAAAGATGTTGGTTAAGAACTCAATTTTTAAAGAATGATTTAGATAGAACACTATTAGAACATACATTTGCGCCAAACACACCAGAAAGTTGGAATAAAAATCCAACAGAATGGTTAGACAGCGATAACATAATAGACGTGATGAAACAATATGAAAAAACATATCCATATTTTGAATTTATAGGACCAACACCAATAGACTATGACACAATATTAGACGATAATGAGTGTGTTTGGAATGATATGTGTAAATTTAATTTAAATCAATGTATAGACAGGGGTATAAAAAAAATAGGAATCATTTTTAATTTAGATAAACACGACAAAGGTGGTTCACACTGGGTCTGTTTATTTATAGATATGCCCAAAGAAGAAATATACTTTTTTGATAGCTACGGATTTAGAATTCACCCAGGTGTCAATAAATTTGCAAAAATGGTAATTAAACAGAGTGTAAACTCGCCTTACACAAATAAATTTACAAGATATTCAAACGATATAGAACACCAAATAGTTACAGACTCTGAGTGTGGTACATATTGTTTATATATTATAATTGAGTTAATAAAGGGTGCCGATTTTGCAAAACTCATTTCAAAACGAATACCTGACAGTAGAATGTTAAAAATGAGAAAAACTTATTTTAATGGATAGCAAAATTATATTTAATAATATTATGATACAAAACAAAAAACAAAACAAACCCCAACCATTGGGTTTATCATTTTAAGACATGTAAATAATGAAAAAACAAATAGATATTGGATTGAAAGTTACGATTCTATTCGCAGATACTATCCAACCCAACTAATTATGATAATAGATGATAATAGTAATTATAATTTTATATCAAGTAAGGAATTATATAAAACCAAAATCATTAAAAGTGAATATAACGGTCGTGGGGAGATATTACCATACTATTATTATTTACACAATAAACTATTTGACATTGCAGTTATTATTCACGATAGTGTTTTTATAAATTCATATATTGATTTTAATGTTAAAAAATATAAATTTATATGGGAATTTAAACATAATTGGGATGAAACTAGAAGTGAATTAAAATTAATAAAAAAATTTAATAATAAAGAATTAGTTAGTTTTTATAACAACAAAAATCAATGGCGTGGTTGTTTTGGGGGTATGTCCATTATTAAACACAATTATTTAAAACGCATCAATAATATGTTTAATATAAGTATGTTAATAGACAGTATATTAACAAGATATGATAGAAAGTGTTTTGAAAGAGTAATTTCTTGTTTATTACGATATTTTGATAAACATAATAATCCGAATAAATATATTAAAAACAAAAAATCATTATTTGGAATTATTCACAAATATGGTGATGGTTTTAAGAGTGTTAATTTTTCGAATAAAGATAAATATAGTTATTTACCTGCTATAAAAATTTGGACAGGCCGATAATATTATTAAATAATATTAAATATTATTAGAAAGTATTTTTAATAATATTCTATGGAAATAGGATTTTTAACAAAGACAAACAAATTTGAACTCATTGAAACATTAATAAAACCAACAATACAGCAAAGATATCAACTCACAATTGAAAATATTCCAAATTTTACAAGAATATATGATAATAAAGCAAGACAAATAGATAAATTAAATCCAACTAATACACTAATTGAAAAAAATATGTCGTTACTCAAAGAATTAATAGGCATGTTTAAAACAATGTATGAGAATAATTTAGAAGAGCATAGAATTAAGGAGCAACAAATAGAACGTTCTGTGTTAGATAAGGTAATACATAATGATGAAATAATAACCGACAATTTAGTAAAAAACGAAATACTGTCAGATACTAATAATATGCGTCATCTATATCCAAGTAATAGTCAAAAGGAATACGCGAACGACGGTGTAAATGAGGGAATTATAGATAAAGAACTAGGTGTAAACGATACAAATATTATGTTGAATGATTTATTAAAACAACGAGATTTAGATATAAATTTAAACTTTAACAACGATAATGTATTAGAAGACAATCAATCAAATAAAATTACACAACCGTTAAATGATAATATAATTGAATTAGATGATGATATGACATTTAAAATTAAATTTAACAAAACCAAAAAACCCAAAACAATATTATTAAAAAAAATATTGTTGTTGGTGGATGAGCTGGATGAAGCTGTTTTGGATATACCTTATTTTATAGTGACAGTTGGTTCAAATTCAAGATATTTTTTTAATAACGGATTGAATGGTAATAGTTGTGTATTTGATGCATATTTAGATTTTCCAATAGATATTCAAAGAGAAGATAGTTTAATGTTAGAATTAACCACTACTACGGGTGATGTTTACAAACAAAAAAATATATCAGTATACTTAAATTACTAACTATATACGTCTAAGACCCTTTTTACCATCCGGTTTATCAATAAGATCACCTATTTTTGTTGGTTCACCATCACCCTTAAGCGCTGCTTTATAACTAAGTAAATCATAAACTTCGCTCGTATCTACTCTAAATGCATACTTAGTTCCTTCAATGTTTACAAGACGTGCTTTCCATGTGACCTTTCTTTTATTAACTTTACGCACAATATCATCTTCTTCGTCCGCAATGGATGGTTTAAATGATAATTTTCTTGTGTCAGAAGTGGTAAAAGAAAAGCAATTAAGATTTTCTGGATTTGACCGTCCCTTACTATGCACAGAACAGTCTATAGATGTTTCTTTTACATTATGAAGCAATTGTTTATTAATGTCATTTTTAATATTTGAAATTTCATTAAGCGCTTCATCACTTGTGAGAGGTGTGGATTTGTCTATCTTACTCTTATCATTCAGTCGTAATTCAATGGAACTGTCTTCTGATAACTGTTTTTCTGAAAACGTCATTAAATATAAAAATACATCAACTGTTCGTTGCGCTTCGGGAAGTTGATCATGACTACATATACGTTTGGCGCGTCCTACAACTTGTTCTAAACGAACAGGGTGCCAGTAAGGTTCTATCAAGTGAACAAACCGTACATTTTTAAGATCAATACCTTCTGCGCCTGCCGCAGTAATCATAAATATTTTAATAATGTCGCCATATTTATTATCGGTAGCATTTTCCTGTATTTCATCACGAATATTTGTGGGAATATTATCCCATTTACCATTAAAAATATTACGAACAATTTCTTTTTCTTCAACCGATTCTGTTCCTGTGTAAAGTACAAACCGTGGTTTACCTTCATCTTCAGGGTTATTGACAATGGACCAAACGCCACCATTATTACGCAATTTAAATTCCGCGAATCCATTATGTAATAGAACCAACCGAATAACACCTATGCCCTCAATCGTTCTAAATTGAGAATATATCAAATGATTACCAACGTTCTCCCTATTAGTGAGATTTCCCAACAGTGCGACAAATTTAGGCGACAGGATATTTAATCCTTCAACAGATAAATATGTATCCTTATCTCTCCACAACATTTCCATTGCAGCAATGATGCGCTGATCATATGTTTTGTCAACTGTTTCGGATTGTTCTTTTTCAAGTTCCGCTGCTTCTTCCAGCGTGAAACGCCCATCGGTATTATCTAACCGTTGTTCCACAGACGCATTATCCAGCAAGTCTTCATCCACATTTGTGTTCGCATTAGTGATAGATTCTTCTTCTTTTGGAAACGGGCGTCCTATTTCTCTAGGGAAAACAAAGTTGCAAAACGCACGAGAAAAAATACGATAAGTTGAAATAGAATTTGAATATAAATCTTCGCCAGCAACCTGTTTTCGTTTTTTCTTTCGTGAATTTTTTTCTAATTTTCTTTCACTTTTTCGTGCTTCTTCATATATCCCCAACTGATAATCACTCATTTCGGTCCTTACAATATGAAAGTTCTTTTCTTTATCATAACGAGGCATTAACGATTCTTGTGCACTTCGGAAATAAGATGTGAGACCAACAATTCTACGTTTAAATTTATCAGTGTTAAACATATCACCATTTTCTTTTACAAACTGTGCTCTAAAATCATCTAACTTGTCTGGAAGCGCTGGGTACAATTTTATATCAACCCCACCGGTATTTACTTCTATGCCATTTGTTTTTAGAATTTCAACAATAATCTGAAGAAATTTTTCATTACTTACGTTACCAGTTTCATCCAATGTAATACCTTTGTAAATGGATTCATCAAAATTATTTATAAAACCATACGGGTTTCTAGTAATAACTAAAAGTTTTTTAGATACAACATACTTAATAGTGTCTATAATACCCATTCTGTCTAGTAACATTTTTTGTATTACCTTTTCATCAATTCGTTTTGATGTGCTAACAACAATAGGAATATGAAATGTATGTATATATCCACGTAATATATTAAACATTACTGCTATTTCATTTGGATAATTAATAATAGGTGTTCCCGTTAAAAATATGATTTTACTGTTTTCCGCACTTTTAAATAATTCATAGAGTTTGTATGATAATGATGATTTTTTTCCAAGTTTGTTTACAATTCTACTAATAAAATTATGCGCTTCATCAATAATAATAACTTTATTTGAGAATGGGTTATTTTCAAACTCTTTTTCGCCGTATTCTTTTTTTAATGTTTTTAAATGCTCTTTTCGCATACCATTATAATTAATAAATTTATATTTTGAATGTATCATTGCATCTAATTGTTCGTCTAATGATTTTTTTGATACAGAATCTAATATGTCAAAATTAGGTTTACGTTTAATGTTTACCATCCACGCTCCACGATTTTTATTTATATACTCAACTGTCACATTAAGAACTCTTGCTAGTACATTTGCTTCTTGTGAATTGGGTTCAACTGAAATAAATTCCCAGAATTGCTTTTTTTTGTAAATGTGATCACCACAGAATTTAAGTTCTTTAATATAATTCATTTGGAGTGATGCGGGTGTCATTACAATAACCTGTTTTGTTGTTTTTATACCTTCAGCGATTGCGATAGATGAGCAAGTTTTTCCTGATCCAAGACCGTGATATAATAGTAATCCCCTATATGGCGAATAGATGTTAATATAATCACGAATAATTTTTTGGTGTATCAAAAGAGAGAAATCACCACTTTCACGATCGCAACTAAGTTCGCTTGCGTCTTCGTCTAATAATTCTTGACGATAATCATCGAACATAGACGATATGGAGTCAATAAAGACCTGACGGTTGTTAAGATAGTAACTTGAATATTTAACAACTTCGGATGGTAAAGAACCTAACCTATCTTCAACAATAGTATCACCCAACATCATGCCCCGAATTGTATCTTTGTCTAATGCTATTTGTGGTATGTTAAGTTGCTTCTTCTTTCTTGGTTTACGTTTTTTCTTTGGCATTACCGGACCTGCTGGACCACCATCGTCCATAGTAGACTTTAATGGTGCTACATCGGGTATATCTGATGGTATTTCTGTTGGCAATGACGGTGGTTGCAATTCTTTTTTCCGAATACGCTCCAATAATGCAATTCTGTCTACTATTTCATCTTTGCGTTTATCCATAATTTTTACATTAATAACCACATCTGATTTTGGAGCAGCAACTTTAAATTCTGTTCGTTTTTTGGGAACGGGTTTTATACGATATTTATCTAAATATTCCATATATATGTTATTCTATATTATTTATTGCCATAAAACATGCTAATTGTTCTGCCTTTTTTTTGATTTTATGTTTTCCTTCACCTAATTTAATAATACATCGTTTATTGTTGGATATATGTTGGTGTATATCTTCGTATAACGTTAATTTATTAATAGACTTATCAAGATCAAAATTTTGAATGATGTCACCAATACACAAATATACACCCACGTCAAATCCTTCTTCGTCTGTATATTCACGTGACATGTAAGAAGGTGTAACTTTAAATTCCTTTTGTATTCGGATCTGTAAAATATTTTTATAATTTTCGTCCTGTGTAATCAATTCTGTCCAATTTACGTGAGTTTCAAATACTTTCTCAACAAACAGTTGACAAAACTGAAATCCTGGTCCTATTGTGAATAAATTGTTAAACAACCCCTTTTTATCATCTATATTAACTTTGTTAAAGTCTAAAAAAATAGCACCTAAAAATGACTCAAAAAGACAACCTAACTTTTTTAGGTTTGTCCTTGTTTTTTTCTCTTCTGCGTGACGTGACATGATGTACCATTTGTTGAGACCAATATCGTATGCGAATTTACCGATCATTTCATTTTTGACAAGCGCGATCTTCTTTTCAGTCATAAAGCCTTCGTTTTCTTTGGGGAACCGACGATAGAGATAGAACTTGGTGATGTTTTCAAGGACACCGTCCCCCAGAAATTCTAAACGTTCGTTGGATTTCGTCCGCAATGGCAGACAATCATATGGTTTGGGTGCGATTGTAATGTTTTTTTCGTGGTTTTCAATTGCTGGGCGTTTCACATACGATTTATGAACAAATGCACGCTTATACAAATTTACATTTGTTATTGATTCTTTGATACCATATCGGGTGAGTATGCTCTCAATTATATGTTTGGTAATTTCTTTATTGTTGGAATTGAATGGATTAAATACCAATTTCTCACCGTTGTTGGTTTTGTGTATATCGCCTTCTTGAATGATAGACTTTAGTTCACTGTCATTGTTCATTATATTGTTTGTTTATTTGTGTTTAATATAGTTAAACTATAGATGTACATTACATTTTACTAAATCATAAATAAATATCAAACACAACCACAATTTATTGCTTGCACACCGGCTTGCACATCGTACAATTCCACCGAATTCAAATATCCACTCTCACCCTCCCCCCCCGCCACCATCACCGACCCCTTTTCCCCTCCCACTCCCGGCAAGAACACCATCCCATGCTCATATCGTGCCGCCTTCATCGGCGTCCCATACCTCCATTCGCCAGCCTTCACATCGTACAATTCCACCTCGTCCCTATATTGACCGACATCGGCATCAGGATTATCGTTATTATCATTATATCCCCCCGCCACCATCACCGTCCCCGCATCGCCCACCCCCGGCAAGAACACCATCCCATGATTAGATCGTGCCGTCTTCATCTGCTTCCCGCCCCCCTCCCTCCATTTGCCTGTATTCACATCGTACAATTCCACCGACGCCAAATATTGACCCCCCGAGTCCCCCCCCGCCACCATCACTGTTCCCTTTTCCCCTCCCACTCCAGGCAAGAACACCAT
>Ga0209634_1000641_pt1 | contig 26922 bp, 24 predicted proteins | sample LinPmetageLP40_FD_184043 | JGI IMG/M metagenome (GOLD analysis project Ga0209634, IMG submission 184043) | Marine viral communities from the Pacific Ocean - LP-40 (SPAdes) (version 2) | ecosystem: Environmental > Aquatic > Marine > Oceanic | place: Pacific Ocean | collected 2010-08-26 | reverse complement strand
AATCTGGAAATGTTATTTAATATTCAACGGGGTGAGACTCCTTCTGGTATAAATTACTTATTCAATACTTGTAAAAACCCTGACCAGACTTTCTTCCATGATGCCCCGCGTCTACTTTTTGCTGTTGTATTCGACTGGGTCTGAATTTTGAATCTTTGTAGAATGCATCAAACATCGAAGTTGTTACAGAAAAATTTGTATCTACTCCAATAAGATCCATCAATTGGAATGGCCCCATTTTGAATCCTGAAGTCTGCATGAGCTGATCAATTGTCTCGACATCCGCGACCCCTTCTTCCAGAAGTTTCAACCCCTCTAAGTAAAAGTGCCTGGCTACTCTATTGACAATAAAACCAGGTGCATCTTTCGCCATCACTGGTGCCTTTCCAAGCTTAGACGCTAGCTCTTTGATTGTGTTGGCTACTTCAGGATCAGTACTCACACCAGAGATCACCTCTACCAGTTTCATAATATGAGCAGGGTTGAAGAAGTGCATGCCCACGAATCTTTCAGGGTGGGCTAGCTGTGCAGCTATCTGTGTAATCGGAATAGATGAAGTATTACTTGCCAGGATTGATTCCTTCGTGTTCACCCGTTCTAAGGTCGCAAACACTTTTTGCTTGATTTCGAGCTTCTCAACGATCGCTTCTACCACCACATTGGCAATCATTTTGTCTAGGTCATTGACTGTTGAAATTCGTCCTAGCGTGGCTTCCTTTTGTTCAGCAGTAACTTTTCCCCTATCGATTCCCTTATCAAGATTCTTGGTGATCATCTGAACTGCTTTGCTAAGCATCTGTTCATTGATATCAAATAAAATTGTCTGATATCCTGCCATGGCAGATATTTGAGCGATGCCAAGACCCATTGTCCCTGCGCCTACTACTCCAAATGTTTTGATATCTCCGATCTTCATATTACAAGGTGCTAAACTGTTTCAGGAATCGAATATCATTTTCTGTGAACAGTCTCAAGTCATTAATTTGATATTTGAGCATGGCCACGCGCTCGATTCCCATTCCAAAAGCGAATCCTGTGTATTTTTCGGAGTCAATGCCACAGTTCTCCAAGACATTAGGGTCTACCATGCCTGATCCAGCAATTTCTACCCAGCCTGAGTACTTACAGATATTACACCCTTTTCCCTTACATATCAGACAGGAAATATCTATCTCTGCACTCGGCTCTGTAAATGGAAAATAAGACGGTCTGTATCTGATTTTAGTATCCTTTCCGAACATTTCCTTGGCAAAGTGAACCAGCGTTTGTTTCAAGTCCGCAAAACTCACATTCTCATCAACATAAAGTCCCTCCACCTGATGAAATATACAATGCGCTCTCGCTGAGATAGCTTCGTTTCTAAATACTCTTCCTGGTGATAATGTACGGATTGGAGGTTGTTGATTTTCCATCACTCTTACTTGTACCGAAGAGGTATGTGTCCGTAAAGCGATGTCAGGATTTTTCTCAATAAAGAAAGTGTCCTGCATCTCTCTGGCTGGATGGTTTTCTGGGAAATTTAGCGCAGTAAAATTATGAAAATCATCCTCAATTTCTGGCCCTTCTGACACATTGAAACCAATGCGCTCAAAAATCTCTACAATACGATTTCGCGTGGCTGTAAGTGGGTGAATGCTCCCTTTTCCATTTGCAGATGAAGGGAGTGTCAAATCTATGCCAGAGGTACTAGTTTCAGAAGAGGTGTTTTCCAACTCATTAATCAACTCCTTGAACTTCTCTTGTACAGCTTGCTTTAGCTCATTGAGTTTAGCACCAAATTCTTTTTTTTGATCATTGGGAACATCTTTGAATTTGCCAAAAAGCTCATTAACTACGCTCTTTTTACTGATATACTGTATTCTAAACTGCTCCAGCTCCTCTTGAGACTTGGCAGTCACCGCTTTTAATGCTCGCTTTATTTCTTCTACTTTGTTTAGCATATCTTAAACATTACAAGGCTATTGACTACTTAATTTTAATCATTTGCCATGTGCTCCAAAATCAAGTAGCAGTTGCTACTATTAGCCAACAAAATTAACATAGAAAATAATAATAAATGTGCATTTTAGAATTAATAGCTGCAATTTTATTGATCTTTCTGTGAGTTCTAATAACAATGACTGATACACAATCACTGATCCATATAGTAAAAGAAGCCGGTAGAGCAATCTTGCAAGTCTATAACAGTCATGAATCATTACATGGCGTACAATACAAAGAAGACAACTCTCCGATCACCTTAGCAGACCAAGCCGCACATAACATTATAGTTGAAAGGCTTTCTAAGCTAACTCCGGAAATCCCAATCATATCAGAAGAGGGTGAAGAAGTCCCATATGAAGTTAGAAAGCATTATACTAAATATTGGTTGGTCGACCCATTAGATGGCACCAAAGAGTTCATTAATCGAAATGGGGAATTTACCGTTAATATAGCTTTGATTGAAAACAACAGAGCCACTCAGGGGTTCATATATGTCCCAGTCACTGGTGTAATGTACTATACTGATAACGGCACTTGTTACAAGGAGCATGATGGACAAGTTGAAGTATTAAAAGTCAATAATTCCATTTCAAATAGAACTGCGGTGCGAAGTAAATCACACCCTTCTCCGGAAGAGGAAATTGTTTTAGACAAATACGGAGTTACCGATAGCATTTCGGTAGGTAGCTCCCTAAAATTCTGCATGGTAGCAGAGGGTAAAGCTGACATTTACTATCGACATGGTCCAACCATGGAATGGGATACTGCTGCTGGTCAGGCTGTTCTTCAAGCCGCGGGAGGAAAAGTCTTTAAAGAAACTAGTAATGACGTCTTTATTTATAATAAGAAGACTTTACTCAATGGGAGTTTTTTGTGCTTGGGGTTCTAGTACTACCTTCTTGCCGTAGTCACTTTGCGTTTGATAAGTGCGTCTATGCTCATGCTAAATAATATAGCCAATACCAACACCACGGGTAATAGTATATTATCTCCATAATCTTGAAACACCACCGCAACAACAATGAATAATATGTTCACAACACCCAAAACCAAAGCTGTCTGATAATGTCTTAATCCAAGTCTCATTAATGCATGATGGATGTGGCTTTTATCAGGCTCAAATGGCGACTTACCTTTTGATAATCGTACAATAAAGATGCGAAGAGTATCACAGAGAGGGATTATGATAACACAAACTGCGGTTGTCACACTTGCATTAAACCTGTATTTATAACCTGTAGGTAAATGATAATTTACTTCGATGAAATGAATAGCCAAAATAGCAAACAAGAAACCTAATACTAACGCTCCAGTATCACCCATGAAAATTTTTGCCGGTTCCCAATTAAAGCTAATAAATGCCAGTACTGATCCTAGCATACTGAAGACTAGTATAGGAGTAAATAGTTCACCAACAAGTGCAAACCAAATTCCAAAAAAAGTTAATGAGATAACTGCTATTGTTCCGGCTAATCCGTCTAAACCATCAATCAAGTTAAATGCATTAGTTACAACTATTATGGTAAATAGACTAATAACAAAACTAATAACTGGATGTAGCTCAAAAATCCCAAATAAGCCATAAAGTGAGGATAATTCAATGTGAGCCTTCGCAAGGAGAATTACCATGGTGGCTGTGACCAATTGAACGAGTAACTTTACTTTTGGTCTAATGGGTAATATATCATCACGAATTCCCATTGCAAAAATAATTGATAGGGCGACAGTAACATATTTGTATTCGATAATTCCTGGCAATCTAATCCAAATAAAAGTTGATGTGATAAACCCTATAAATATTGCAATTCCTCCTAATGATGGAATTTCACCTTTGTGTATCTTTCTTCTGTCAGGAGCATCCAGTATATTCGTTTTTTTTGAAAAAAAGATAATTACTGGAATAATCAAAAAGGCAATAATGTACGAGGTGATTATTGAGGCTATAATTCTAGTCATCAAATGATCTGGATAGTTTTCAGTCAAAAATAAACATATAAAACTAATTCTCTAAACACTCATAGAATCACCAGAAGCTTTATTGACCGTGCCCCTTCTTTGTCATAAATTCACGCCCATTTATTAAAATATTTAATGGCAGAAACAACATGCCTGCTCAGTAGCAATAATTGATATATGATTCTTTGGTATAATGATGGGAAATTGAAACTCTTGGATAATAAACAACCTTACTTATACTTGCTATTCGTCCGATCAAATCTACATCTTCTAAGTACATAAAAAAGGGTGGAGAATTAAGTAGGTCTAGAGAAATATTGAAATACTTTGGCAAAGTATTTCATGTATATCATAATTACACTAGAATTCACATTATTTTTTTTGAAAATTTGCTTTAGTTCTTTATTCATTTGTTTAATACTAGAAAACCCTTGGGTACTCACACCACCCAGAGACATTCTCACAAGTGTTTTTGGAATATATTTATAGCTTAATTTATTTAAGAATAAATATCTTAGAAGTAAATCAAAATCAGCAGATATTTTAAATCGAGTGTCATAAAGGCCATGTTTGTCAAAATATTCTCGTTTAACGAAAAAACTTGCATGTCCAGGCATATGACCGAATCTGAAATGCCACAACTTAAATGATTTTGCTCTATAATATCTAACAATAGAATTTTGCTTATTTTCTTTAACAATAATTACATCAGCAAAAACCGAATCTGTATCGTACTTCTCAAAAGCAGTACCAACAGCATTCAATGAATCTTTATCATAATATGTGTCATCTGAATTCAATATCCCCACAACATCTCCACTAGCATTCTCAATGCCTTTATTCATAGCATCGTATATTCCGTTATCCTTTTCAGATATTATAACATCAATTTTGTCACTATATTTATTTATAATACTGAGTGTATTATCTGTAGACCCACCATCCACCACGATGTATTCAATATTCGGATAATTTTGTTCTAGCACAGAGCATAATGCTCTCTCGACTGTGGCTTCATTGTTATATACTACGGTAATAACCGATATTTTTACCATTGATTAATTTATTTAATGGGGTTAATGTCTCCGTATTCTATTCATTTTAATTTAGGAGCCAAATGTAGGTTATTTAAGAATAGAGTCAAGAATAAAGAATAAAACACTACCCCTTTTTGTGTTGCAAAAATCACCTCCGTTAATGATGTAAGTAAAATAATAATTAAAAAGATAAATAGATTATAGTCTTTTTTAAAACCAATTATAAGTGGAACCAATATGTTAGTTGCCAAAACGATTAGAGTTGCTATTATTCCGAAACTCAAACTAAATTCTAGCCATTGATTATGAGTGTTATATCCAGTAAGTGTGCCAATTTTGAAGTCTTTGTCTTCGTAAGAATCAAGTAGTACTTGTTCTACGTCTCCACTTCCAACACCTAATAACCAATTATTTTTAATTGGATCAATTGTACATTCCCAAATGGCCATTCTTAAGTTGGCACCGTTCCAATATCCAATATGACCCTGATCTATTTCATAACTAAAATAGTCGATGTTTATCAAACGATCCTTTATAGGTTTAATAAGAACTATCATCAACAAAACTGCAATAGTTGCAGTGATCAAATAAACAACTACATTGCTTTTTTTGTTTTTAATCCAGTTTATAGCTGTTATAAATAAAACTACGAAGTAAATAATTACGTTTATCTTGGACAATAGAAGTACTAAAAAGACACTTAACAGGACAAGAATTAGTAAATATTTTTTTGCCTTATCTGAGTAAGTTATTCTGTTAAGAACTAGAGCAATTGAAAAATTAATATACATTCCTAAATAAATCGGACTCATGCCAACCGTTTCTGACAAATAGGAGTAAGTAAAATAGTAATATTCTCGATCCAACAGTTTACCTTGATCAATAAGGCCCCCATTGGAGATCATCAACCATATCGAATTACCAAAACATACCATTGCAATAACAACTGTGGTTCCAATAAAAACTGTAATCAAGGAGGTAATGTTTTTCTTTGATAGCTCCTTAGATTGTAAAAAAACGATTGGGAAAGCAATGATACTTAGGCCTTTTTCAATAGCGAAATATCCCTTATCTAAGTTCTCAGTCTGAATCAATGATAAAGCGCTAAATATTAAAGGTAATCCAATAAATAATATTGGCAATTTTAATCTTGCACTAGCTTTAATTTTTTGCCATTGAAAACCATTCATTGAATTAATTACAAGAGCAATAATTAATAAAGAATTTAAAATAACAGTAAAAGGTAAACTAATGATTATAAGTGAAAGTATAGCAAAATGCCTTTCTTCCTTCGTTCTAAGCTTAGTTACTTTCTCCAGTAGAGTTTTAAAATTTCCCAAATTAATTTGATTCTAAATGACAGTTTAATAAAAAATGAGTTTTGACTTTCTCCGGAGGTACTTGAGGCATTGTGACCATGTCTTCTATATTGTACCAATTTCCTATTTATAAATTTAGTTTTAAAAAAGACTTCCGCCACCAATCCTAGCCACCAGTCATGCATAGGCAAATTCTTAGGAAATGGCAGTGCTAATCCCAAAATTTCTTTTTTAAAAGCCATAGTGCAACCAAGATATGAATTACTAATTAGGTTATTAAATAATCCTTTTGAAGATTTGTTTAACTCATAAAAAGACTCATGCAGCAGCTTTCCATTTGAATCAACTATTTGACAATCACTTATAACCAAATGAAATTCATCTAAAATTTCTGTCACGCATTTAACCTTGTTATTTTCCCAAATATCATCTTGATCGCTCAGAAAAATATAATCTCCTGTGGCATACTTTAGCGCATTTTCAAAATTATATATTGGATTTTTAAAAACTTGATTTTTCAGAATCCTGATCCTAGGGTCCTCTATATTTGTTACTATTTGTATAGTCAAGTCGGAGGATGAGTCGTCAGATATAATGACTTCATCCGTATCGGATAATTGACTTAAAATTGATTCAAGTTGTTGTTTTATATACTTCTCCCCATTAAATGTGGCTAGGCAAACTGATATTTTCATTTATGTCATTTCTTTTAATTTTGTCCAATACAATAATCGTAATAATTATCATAGTTAACCCAATTGGGTTATTCATATAAGGATTTGTAATTGACAAAATTAGAACAAAGAACGTAGACAAAATAAAAGGTTGTGCTATTTTCTTGTGCTTATTAAGGTTTAAATACAAAATGACAATATGAGCAATTAGGCATAGCCATAAAATTATACCAATTAGACCTTGTTTATGAAATATTTCTAAAAAAGCAATCTCCATATGCACAGGTCTTGAAGGCACTCCATTTCCAAATCCATGACCTACAACTAGACTGAATATATTAACTTCTTGAACCACTTCATTAAGTTGCGAAAATCTTATCATATCACTTACTGCCTTATCTCCAAGATTAGTGTTTCCAATGAAATAAACAGATAAAAAAACTAAAGCAATTATACCAATCAAATAGATTAAGTTACCTTTTAAAAGTTTTGGCACTACCAGATAAAAGAAATATATCAACCCCAAGACAACTAAAAATCCGCGCGTGCCGGTTAAAATAATTGCTACTGTAAGGAGGCCTAAACTCAGTATTTTTTTAAATCCAGGTTTTGAAAGTCTTTCCCAAAAAATAAATCCAATTCCCATGTAAATGAATCCTTTGTATGTGAAAAATCCTTCTTCTCCTCTAAAAAAAAACTCATGATAATCATATGTAGCTAGCCAAAATTGTTCGAAATTGATATGTTTAAAGTATAAAAGATAAAGTATAATTAAGTAGGATATACTGAGTACGATAGCCGCAAATTTTAACAATTTACTAATGAGTAATATATCTTTTTCTGTATTTATAAAAGTGTAGGCGCTAATAATGAAAAAGATAAATAATAGGGGTTTTATATCTAATGCTATCAACTCTAAACTTGCTCCATTAATGAATCCTAACAAAGTTGAAAATGATATTGATAGAATTGACAATGAAACAATATAAACTACATTGATCGAGATGTTTTTTTTATAAAATAAGACGATCAGACTCAAAATTAACCCAAAAACGAAGAAATACATTCTTAAAGTTAAACTACCAATTTCAATCATCCTTCCACTTCCTCCCAGAAAGATCTCCAACAGGATAATAGCAATAATAGCATGGTTTAATTTACTTAGTTTGAGGCGCATCTAAAAAATAAATTTTTTAAACCAAATTTTAAAAAAAATTATATTCCCTGTCCTAAAACATAATTTTACTGCTCTCAATAAAGAATTTACTCTATAAAATAGTGGGTCATAGAAATGGTAGGAATCACAATTCTTGGCATCGTCACAATATATATCAAAGCGTTTTTTCAAACTATCGATATCCGATACATCGTTTGAAAAATCCTGAATACAAATTTCGTTCAATAAAAGAAAATGCTTTCTTATTCTTTTAAACTTTTCCATAAACTGAAAATCACCAAAATCTAATTTTATTTTTTCATTATAGCCTCCAGCCTCTTCAAAAGCACCAACATCAACTAGAAGTCCACTATTTACAGGTGAAGAAAATTTTAATGAATTTATCCCGGGTTTGACGCTTTTTTTTGAAAACCCTCGGTTAAATATATAACGGCTAGGTGAAAATATTGAGCCATTGCTCAAATGTAGAATTGGTGCAATTAATTTTGTTGATGGGCTATTCTCAATTCCTTTAAAATAAGCATCAAAAATTGTGTTTGGAAACTCGGTATCTTGATCCAATAATAGGAGCCAGTTTTTACCTATTTTTTTCGCCAATTTTGCTCCGGTATTGTAAGCTTTTCCTACACCTGGATTCGAGGCATTATGTATATAATGCATCTTAAAATTGTGATCCTCAAAGTACTCTTCATTGTGTTGTGGCTGCGGACTATTATCATATAGTAAAATTTCTAAAGGCGTTTCAAATGCAGTCAATGCTTGAGAAATTGACTTATATGTAATTGTGTCTTCAAATTTTGAATTGTAAAGTACTACCACTCCAAAAATACTTTTCAAATTAGATGACATTGCTAGTTCAAGATATTTGTTAATAAAGTTACTGGCAGAAACAAAAGTAATTAAATTGTATAGAAAGAATTACGATCGAAAAATTTTAATTTATTAGTCAAATGTGCAGCACCCCACTTATCAGAATAAATCATAATAGATTAGTCAATTGTTTATTGGTTATAATTATTCAGTTATGCCTGCAATTCCCAATTTACTCACAACAAATTGCTGACTTCACTTCTATTGAACCCCATGTTCAAGACTCTTATTTCCACTTACCTGAGACACATACTTTTCAATATATAATCGAAGAAGGTGATCTGTTAACCGAGGGGGGTAGATTGCCAGGTAAACCAGACTTTACAGGATTTGTTCCAGAAAATGGCAATAGTAGTAATAAGGGCTTTCTATCAATCAACTCAGAATTATCGCCTGGTGGGATAACAATTTTAGAAGTTGCATATGATTTTGTTCGAGGTTGGGAAGTATTAAAATCAGAGGCGGTTAATTTTAACAATGTACAAGGCACTGCCAACAATTGCTCTGGAACAGTTACACCATGGTCGACAATTATTTCCTGTGAAGAAGTAGTAAGTGCAGACAATAATGGAGATGGTTATAATGACATGGGTTGGGCAATAGAAATTGATCCTGTTACTAAAAGTGTTGTTGACCAAAATGGAGGACTTACAGGTGGGGATAAACTATGGGCATTAGGAAATTTCCAACACGAAAACGTAGTAATACATCCGAACCTGAGAACGGTTTATCAAGGGAGAGACCATGCCAACGGATATTTATTTAAGTTTGTCGCTGATGTTGAAAAAACACTGAGCCAAGGTGCACTATATGTCTACAAGGGCTCGAAAAGTGGATCAGGAGAGTGGTTAAGAGTAAATAATTCTACTCCTGCAGAACAAAATTCAACCATAGAACAGTGTGTCAATTTAGACGCTACGATATTTTCTGGTATAGAAGACGTTGAAATCAGCCCTATAGATGGCAAAATATATGTAGCGGTAAAGGCAGAAAATAAAGTATTTAGATTTACAGATTCGGATCCAATCTCAGGAACTACAGTTACTAACTTTGAAACTTATGTTGGAGACCAAAACTATGAAATTGATTATGGGTCTGGTTCAATAAGTACTCCATGGGGAACTGGTAACGATAATTTAGCCTTTGATAATCAAGGAAACTTATGGGTTTTCCAAGATGGGAGTGACAACTACATTTGGTTAGTTAAAAAAGAGCACACCATTCAAAATTCTTCAGTTGAATTATTTGGGATTGCTCCATTCGGGGCGGAACCCACAGGCATTACTTTTAGCCCTGATAATCGATTTATGTTTATGTCAATACAACATCCTCATGCTGGCAACAATTCCACTAATCAGTTAGATGCTTTTGGTAATCTGAAGCCCTTTGACAAAAGTGTAACAATTGTGGTAGCTAGAAAAGAAGACTTGGGAAGCGAAGTAACTTCAACATCAAAAAATTTCCGGAACGAAATAATACTGTTCCCAAACCCTGCAACTAGAGGGCAAAATTTGGTTATTGAAAATGATCAAATAAAAAACATTACCCTTATTAATACTATAGGAGTTGAAATAACTGTAGAACATTTACGAAAAAATAAAGCAACTTCTATTACGTTGCCTACTCAGCTTAATTATGGAATTTACTATTTAGAAATAGAATTCTTTAATGGTAACTTTGCTACTGAAAAAATCATCCTAAGGAAATAATGAGTCGCTTACAAAACAACCTGTTACAACCTTTTAGATGTTTTCTACTGTTCATAGTTCTTGCATGCAGCAATAGTTGCAATAAAGAAGAAATCCCTCCTGAAATAACGTATCCCGAAAGCACAAACTTCGGAATTAATATATTAAATCAAGATGCTACAGAAGTTACCTACAAATCTGGGACTGGTACTTCATATAGTGTTGCCGCAGATGTTCCTGCTGGAGCTAGTCTAAGAATTAGAATTAAATTTTGGGGTTGCAATGATTGGGTTTGTTGGGAATTTAATACGTCACCTGACACGTGGGGAGAATATTACAGCTCAAATTGTGAGGATGCCTTAGAAAATTGTGACTCTAAGGGCGAACTGTTGAACTTTAGAAGGAATTATAGTATGTCAAAATCAACTACCCCAAAATATGCGAATGATCAAATTATTTTTATGGGGACATCACTAGGACCATCAGATATCGTGTTGAGTATATTTGAGAATGGAAGTAAAACTCCGCAGTTTACAAAATTTATATCTTGGGAGCCTTAACCCAACTTGCTAATACTGAAAAGTAAGTAACTGACAGTAAGCATATTAACAAATTAATGGTACACTACATATTTTTTAGTGGCAGGGATCATGGACTGTGTAGCAGTGGCCTTATAAATGTCTAGAGCCAGCGCAATAGGCCTTGAGGGCTTCCTCACACATATCTTCTTGGTTTCGGTGTTGAGCAATACCGAATGTATTGTTTGCGTATTCATGATCCTGACAATATTTTTCCAATCGTGATGGATATCTTTTTCTTTGAGCATATACCTGATCGTATTTACCAACTGGTAAGCGAGTATGGCCAAATAGATATGGGCTTGCACACGTTGGTCTTTTTGATGGTGGACCGGGCGTAACAGCAAATCTGATTTCAAGCATCTGAAAGTAGCTTCCACTTCCCTGATGGTGTTGTAGGCTTGCCATAATTGTTCCTCGTCCGTATTTTTGATGTTGGTACGGATAAAATACTCCCCATAGGTCTTGGTGTTGCTATTCATGTTGTCTTTTTTCACCCAGGTCAACTGGACAACATTGCCCTTTTCTTCAGCTATTTCAATGGTATAGCGCCCACTTGCCCCACGGTGCTTTTCTTTTATCCTACCGATACGCTCCCATACCTTTTCGGTCTTTTTAACGGTCCCCTTTTTACCCAAACCCATGGATAGCCCTGTAAGCTCTTGTTCAAACCGTTGTTCCAACTTGTTGGCCATGGACTCCTCCTTGACCCTTTTCTGCTCGCTTTTTACGTAGAGCCAAGTGTCGTGGAAGCCTTCTGGGTGGAAAACCTGTAATTCAATGGGGTTCTTCCTATTGTCGGTCACTTTGTAGGGAGTAGCGTTAGGATCTGGTTGAAAGTCTTTGGGGCGTACCCTGGACACACAAACATATTGAAGCGATTTCTTGTCCAGGTATGCAATGTTGCTTTCGCTGGCAAAACCAGCGTCCATCACCACGATCTTACCTGCCAGCTGGTCGCTGTGTGTTTCCAAATCAGTGACCATCTGTTCAAGGGTAGTGATATCAGCAATGTTGCCCTCGTATATTCTGGAATAGCGGATAAAACCCTCTGGATTGATAACCCCTGTAAAGACCACTTGTTTGCAATCGTTGCGCTTTTCCTTGCTCCTTCCATATTGGGCAAGCTGACTTGATGGCTTTCTGCCCTCAAAGTAAGTGTTTGATAAATCGTATATCACCAAAGAATCCTTCAAATTGAACAGATCGGTCACCTTTTTATAAAGGAATTGATCGATCACCTCTCGGTTTTCATAGAGTTGGTCCGCTGCTTTGTAAAGACTATAATGGGAAATTTGTTCTTGCTGATGGCCAAACATCTTTTGCAGTTCGCTACTATCGCGAAGATATTGAGCCGTTTTATGTTCAGAAGCAGTAAACAACGCTCTGGAGATAATACTGATATGAGCCATGTCCACCTGTTTTTGATCAAAACCAAGTCCCTCAAGACAGGTGCCAAAATCAAGCTTCTCCATGATTTGGGCGCAGAGGTGTTCTCCGCCAAAAGTCCTGGAATCTTCCATTTCCAGAGAATCCATATCTACAGTCTCCATCTGGGCCTTGCTCTCTACGGGGGGAATGGATACCGATTGTCCTACATCAACATCTTTGTATTTGATCTGAAATTTTTCGTGGTAGTTCCTGGCCAATTGGACAATATCGGCCGGGTAGTCATTGATAAACAGTAGGGATTGCCCAAATATCATGGCCTTTAATACTTTGAGCAACGATTTCCTGTTTTCACCATCTTCGAGCAGCTGGGAGCTACCCAGATAAAGGATGCTTTGTTGTTTGACTTTCCCCGCTATCCTTGAAGCCTGGCAAAGTTGGTACTGGAAAAATGTCTTTCCGCCTTTGCCGTTTTTCTTTTTTACTTCCCTGATGAACATGGGTGCAATGTAATCAAAGAAATTCCAAAAAGCAATGACCATACATCACTACAATTGACTTTTCAAAAACAAATCATCGAACAAAGCCAATCAACACACTTTTAACCCCAAATAAAAGTGGAAATTACTTCTTTTTGGGATTCTCCTACCAAGTTGGGTTAAGACTCAAATAATATTATATAAGTACAGTATTCAAAATCATATTTCTCAGACACGGCTCAAAAATTCTCAGGACATTTGATTTTTGGGCTAGAAGCAAGCCTCAAGGCATTGTCCTTTTTATAAAAAACATTAAAAGTGAGTCGCTTAATCAAACGACCATTTGTCAGCGTACATCCCATAAATGTAGTCCATTTCATAGTTCACTACATAATTTTCATCTTTGCCCTTCTCAAAATTGACATGAAACACATATACCTTGATATCATTATCCTTAAGTTGTTCCATCAATTCAATATTAGGGGCAATAAATCTTCTGGAGACGGCAATGTGCTTCACACCTAAAGCTTTTAATGCTGCAACTTTGTCTTTCCCCAGCCCATTTACTACATTTTCCGAGGGCATTGCGGATTTGATTCCTAAAGCAAGACCCTCTTTTACAGCTTCCAGACTAAATAACTCCATCATTAACCTTGTCTTATCTACAAACAATTGAGCGAACTGTTTAGGCTCATTTACTTTATCCGTCACCAATAAGGCATCTGAATGGCTTTGGAACCAGTCATTAATCAATTTCATATTTAAAGGAGTGAATTTTTTATATATTTTGTGCTTAAGAAATTCCCTTTCACTCACCGGAACATTTCCTTCAAAACCGGTTATTTTTGACCAATGTGACCAGTCGTGGCCTGCAACATATTTTCCATCAGATGTTTTTATTATATCTAGTTCGAATAACCTAAAACCCTTTTCATAACTATTATTTAAAGCTTCTAATGAATTAGTATATGTAAGACCCCCAATCGCCCCACCACCATGGGCTATAAATCTATTTTTGTCACTTGAATACTCATCTATATGTTTCGATTTTTGAGGCAACTTGGTTCCATTATCATAACCTGAACCAAGTATTTTGTATTTTGTAATAGTAAAACTTCCTTTTTTAGACCAATTTCGAAAAACTAAAGCAGGCTTCTGAACAAACTTCTTGAAAGGAATTTGTATTGTCGTTTTTTCTGTAGAATTAGATAACTGATCGTGCAACGCAATAGTAGAAGAGTTGTATGGTTGACCATATAGAATTACAAAAGGTTTTGCCTCTCCAATAGTAGAATACTCAATTTCCAGAATGGCTTCTGTTATGTCATAAGGAATATTTGTAAGATGTTGTATGTAGCTCTTTTCAGACGAAGAATTAACCATGATCAACTCGTTAGCTTCCTCAATAAAAAGACTTGATTCCTTTTTTAAATGAAGCTTGGAAATAATTTCAATATCATCTAACGTAAATTCAACCTTCTTTTTATCTGATTTAAGAAGAGGTGTTTTTCCATCTTTTTGTAAATAGGAAAATAGAATACCATCTTTTTTATACAAGCTTAAAGTAATTTCAGGGCTTTTAGAACGGGGACTTTCTTTTGAATTATATTCTATGCCTTTAAATCTCATTTCATCAGTAAAGGTCAGTGTGGAGATCAAATTCTTAGCTGTATCTGAGCTTACAGTCACCTCATTGTTGTCAAAATCTATTTCAAGATCACCTGAAAAGTTTAATTCAATTTTCAAATTTTCCGTCCAAAATCCATCCCGCACCAGCCCTGAACTATTTAAGCTTGCAATTTGTGCTGAGTTGTCGCGAATGAACTCTTCTTTGTCTCCTTCAATATAACTTGTTAAGAACCTTGCATTATTATCAACGGCAGCACCTTCCAGTATTATTTTCGGCAGATCAATTTGGTAAATATTATTACTGATGAAGTTCAAATCATTATTTGATGCGTTCGTCAATAAAAACAAACCTCTCTCACCCGTATTGTTGAACATTGAACCATCTCCCATCTTTAAGTGATCTGGGAAAATATATACGGTCGTGTTGGTTAACATGCCCTCAGTTTCCAAAAAATCAATAAAATCTCCAACCAAAAAGTCAACTGATGCGGCCATAAACTCAAGATCGGTATTTTGTGATTGCACTAATTCCTCCATTCTTTCGTCATACACTCCGTTTGGATTGTGAGTGGATATTGTTGACAAAAACATGGCAAATGGCTTTTCTTTTTCCTTTTTTTCAGAAATTTCTAATTTTGCCTCTTCAAATAAATCTTTATCATGGATGCCCCAAGATTTATTGGTTTCATATTTATCTTTTAATTTTTTATAGTCTATTACGTTAGTTATTTGAAAGGCATTTAACAAATCTTCAGTTCCTGCAAAATCAGCATTTCCCACCAAATACGTTAAATCATAGCCTGCGCTTTTCAAAACATGACTTATCCCGGTTATATGGCTGTATTGAGAATTTTGAAAGGCAAGGTTACCATTTCCTTGAAAGAAAGAGGGCAGTCCTGTTAAATAGGTATACAGCGAGGCACTTGTCCAACCACTTCCTGAAGTTTGTACCATATCATAATAATTCCAGCTACTAGTAAGCGAACGCATATTGGGAGTTAGATGTGCCATTCCATCACTTAAGTATCCACTTTCGTATGATTCCAATGAAATTACAATGATGTTTTTACCCGTTTCTCCCACCACTTTATCAGATGTTACATAGGAATCCATCTCCAAGTTACTTAACGCTGCCTCAAAATTAAGATCAGTAGCGTTTACGATTCTGATAATGCTAACAATATTATTAATTATTCCTCCATTTAGACTTAGAATTATAGCAGCCCCCACCATGAAACCAAATCGGTACAGTTTTTTGGGATACCAGCTCAACTTAATTATCTTTTTACCGAGCCATTGTATCAAAATAGATAAAATCACTAAAGCAATAAGAAGAGATACCGTTTGCATTGCAAATAGACTTTTCATTGCCATCATATCTCTAAAATTGAAATGGACATAAAACTTATAATCTATAAGCGATCCTCCAATGAAAAGCGAGCTGACCTCTAAAACAATAAACAAACTAAATAGAATGGACACTATCCATCGTCCTAGAGAGTGATTAATAGTGGCCACAACTACAATTGATATTACTGAAATTAGCAGAAGATTTAAAATTATAAATATCATTTAACTACGTTTGCTATTCTGTTTGATGGCAATTGAATTTATTGCAAATAAAGTAAATTTCGACCATTATGAATGCATTAACATACTTTTACATGAAGTATGTTGCACGTTTATATGAAACCGTTCAAATTGACTAGGGCCATAAATATATTGGAACCCAATTGTTAGAAAAGTATATACTTACATATGGTTTCTTTGTCATTTAATAATTCCTATATCCAAAAATTACTTAGCCTTTTCTCTTAAGTAGTATTATAATTTAGAATAGAACTTAATTCCTTAAATCTTAAATCCCAAAATGTTATGATCACTAGCAGCATTGTCGTTGCTATCGTTATCCAATTGAGTTCAAACACATAAAATGTCGTCAAAAGAATAGCTGAAATCAATAATTTCACTTTTCCGAGGGAGCTTATTAAGGATGACTTAAAATATTTTTTTATAAAAAAAACATACATTGTTACTAATACTAAATGAGTGAATATACTGACAAAAGCAGCGCCATATATTCCATATTTAGGGATGAAATAAAAATTACAAGTAAGAGAAAACAAAAGAGATACAAATACTGCTTTTACCCTATAATTTTGATAATCTCCAACCGTCAACAGTATACCATATAAACTGGCAATTACTCTTATTACAACCATCCCTGCAAGGATAGGCATTAGTGGTGCGCTATCAATATACGCCTCTCCAAAAATAATTTTTATCAACAATTCATTTAAGACAATGATTGCAACAAATGCTAGAAGTGAAATTGCAGTTAAGTATTTTAGTAGCTTTTTTAATAGAACATGAACAGTATATTGTATAGATTTTGTGAATTGATCTGCTATATAAGGGAGGTACACCTGAAAAATAACTTCGAAACAAATCAACATGAGCATAATGAATTTGAATGGTGCTTGATAAAGGCCTACAGCCTCATTGCCCCAAAAGTAATTTAACATTTGTGTGTCAATCTGAAAATATAGAGTCCCAACAATAAAATGAAGGCCGAAAGACCATGAATTTTTTGTTAAATATTTTTGAATACGCCAATCAATTTTAAATTGATTTTCTTGTTTAAATGTTACGTGGTATAATAAAGTAACTATAAAAATTTGAATTACTCTTGAAATCAATAGAGCAAGGCTGATTTGTTCAATTTGCCATTCATTATTTATTAAAAGCAATATAATTGCTGTAATGAAAATGGCATTAATTAATGTTGTGTATAGCTCATACTGAAAATAATTTTTAGCTCTGAATAAACTTTGATAATATGCTATAAATGAACTGCAAATACCATATATGATAAATATTTGACCTATTGAAAGATCTTGCCCAGTATAGATGATGGCTAAATATGTCATAAATATTCCTGAAATCAGAATACTTATAATCGCCTTTTGAATTAATGTATTATAGATATAAAGGCCTATCTCATATGCTTTTTGGGGAATGTCGCGAGAGGCCATGAGGGAATAGCCAAACTCTGCACTTGTGCTTACAATCAAGCCCAAGGAAATCCCAAAATTCAAAATCCCGAAATCACTTATAGTGATATATCTTGCAATCAAGATAAAAATTAGTGCACCGGAATAAAATTTTAGTATGGAAGATATAGAAGAATATAAGAGATTTCTTTTTAAGGTAAACATTTACACTATTTGGCTTAAAACTTAAGCAGTCGTATAATTTTGTAGTACAGCTTTTTGGCAATTACTTTGTAGATAGGATCATGCCAAGGTCCTGATTTTGACCCCTTGTAAATTGCTTCTTTTAACATAATCTCTGTAGATCTGTAATTAAGATAATTGCTTTTCTTTGGCACCTCTAGGCCGTTTTCTAAGAAAATCTTATTTACAAAACTTGTATAGGATGGAAAATTTTGTTTGAACGATGGAAAATTTTTCACTTCTTGAAGGTATCTGAGAATAACATATGAGAGTGTAAGTTGTTTATCTATAAGCCACTCTTGATCAATATAACATAGGTCACCCTTAGAATTTAAGATTAGATTAGATGGTATGCAGTCAAAGTATTCTGCTTTAATTAGAACCTTCCTTGAGTCTTTACTTTTTTCTCCTTCAGTTCCAAAGTCTGTTAAATGGTTTATCCATTGAGAGAACAATTCGAATAACCTCTTCTGATTATTTTTTTCTACTGCTCTATAAATAAGGCATCCTATATTGTCTCCAACAACATATTTCCCAATATCTAATTCATGACTAATATCGCCATTGCTAATGCTCAGCTTGTCACTTGATTCTAATCTAAGTTTTCTAACTTCTACCTCTTGATTTGGTTTACTAAAGAGTGTTTCTGTATTATAGATTCTATTTCTATTGGTTGTATAAAAAGAGGCCAATACAGGTTTTAAAACATCCTTCGCTTGTTCGCTATTTTGAACAATTAACAAGAATGAATTAGATGTACTAGATAACAATCTATTTTTTTCTAGAACGGGCCATACCAGTTTTTCATCATATATAGCACTATGCTTATCAGAATAGCTCCTTACATCAACACTATATAGCAGGTCGGAACAATTGAATTGTTCATCAAAGAAGGCTTCTTTAGAAAAAACAACTTTAGGGAATTTATAATCTGGAAATGGATACAAAAATGTATAATTATCAAAACCAGACTTGGTGACAAGAAATGATAAGTCCTCCTCGCCAAACGTCCTTACATCTTTAAAAGTGTATTTATCTTCAATACCTACGTAAGGTTTTCCCAAATGATCTTCTTCATGTCCAGATAAATATTTAAGTCCTAGTTGATTTTCTATGGCAATTACCAACACACCATTTGGTTTAAGAAGCTGTTTATAATAATTTAAAGAGTCAATAAAAGGGTTTTCAAAAGGTGAGTATTTCGCTGAATACTCGAAGACTCCGATTAACGTTATTATATCAAACTTTTTGTCGATAGTTAGATTATATACATTACTACAAATGACTTCAACATTATCAAGATCCTTACATCTCTGCCTTATGCATTGAGCCCTTCTCAAACTTCCTTCAACTGAAGTTACTTGTGCCCCAGTCTCTCCTAAGTATCTGGTAATAGCTCCACAACCTCCACCAACTTCTAAAATGTCGAAATTTGGTTGAATTTCAAGTGGCCTAATGATATTTGCTCTTTCAGGGCTTAAGTGATACTCACTCGGCCAATCTTTAATAGCAGCAATTAATTGAGACGAAAAGACAGAATTATCGGTAGACTTTTTAAGTGTCTCATAAACGTAATTTTCATGTTGATCGCCATCTGAATAATTAAACGTATCGTAATTTTTTGGCCGTTTTACTCCAGTGGTTTTATCAAAAATTAGATTGTTCATAAAAAATACTTTTTAATTGTTTTGTTATTTTAATTTTTATTTAGAGTTAAATAGTTTTTGGTTTACTATGAAAAACTACATGTACCCATTGCCATTTTTAAAAATCCATTCTGGCACTAAAAAAAGCTTGGTTTTGATATATAACCATCCTTTATTCAGTAATTAAATTACTGATTTTACTCCTGTTTCAATTCTTGTCGTATGCTTCCACCCCAATCCTTCCAACCTATTCACATCCATCAACTTCCTGGGTGTACCATTGGGCTTTGAGGAATCCCAAACTATACTACCCGAAAAACCTACAATTTTTTTAATCATTTCAGCCAATTCTTTTATAGTCAAATCCTTCCCTGTGCCAACGTTAATAAAACCTGGATCATCAAAATTTTTCATTAAAAACAAACATGCGTCGGCCAGATCATCTACATGAAGAAACTCACGCATTGGAGAACCGTCACCCCATAGACCAACAGAAGCTGAATGTCCTGAGATAAAATTAGGGAGAATGTCATACTTTTTTAAAATTTTTAAAATGTCCTCCTTAGAACATTCATCATCTATTCCTTCAATAGGATAGCGTTTTAAATCTTCTTTAATAGCCGCCCAATCATTGTTTTCTAGAGCTTTACCTAGTTTCATTTTTCTAATTAATGCTGGCAGCACGTGTGAAGTCTCCAGATTATAGTTATCATTTGGCCCGTATAAATTTGTTGGCATCGCTGAAATGAAATTACATCCATATTGATTGCGATATGCATCACACATTTTGATACCTGCAATCTTAGCAATAGCATAAGGTTCATTTGTTTGCTCTAATTCACCTGTTAGTAAATAATTCTCATTAAGTGGTTGAGGAGCAAGTTTAGGGTATATACATGATGAACCTAAAAACAACAATTTTTTAACTCCGTATAAATAACTATTGTGAATGATGTTGGATTGAATCATTAAGTTATCATAAAGAAACTCTGCTCGATATGTATTATTAGCTATAATACCACCAACTTTCGCTGCAGCGAGAAAAACATACTTAGGTGTCTCTAACTTAAAAAACGAGTTTACTTGTTCCTGATTGCGAAGATCTAATTCTTTGGATGTACGCAGAATCAAATTAGTATATCCTTCATTTTCAAGTTTGCGAACAATTGCTGAACCTACCATTCCACGATGTCCAGCAACAAATATTTTAGAATCCTTTTGCATTAATGGTTCTTATTCGTAATAATTATTTATTCGATACCCACCTTCTCGTAGGTATTGGTCTTTTGTCATCAACTTTAAATCTGAGACCATCATGTCCTTTACTAAATCTTCAAGGTTGTGTTCTCTTTTCCATCCTAATTTTTGTTCTGCTTTCGATGGATCACCTAAGAGCAGATCAACTTCCGTAGGTCTAAAATATTTTGGATCAACTGCCACTACCAGTTTACCAGTTTCGATTTGATAGTCTGGGTTTGAACAACTCACCACATATGCTTTTTCATCTACTCCTGCGCCTCTAAATTCCAAGGTGATTCCAGCTTGATCAAATGCCATCCTCACAAATTCTCGTACAGTTGTTGATTCTCCTGTGGCTATAACCCAATCTTCTGCTTCTTCAGCTTGGAGAATCATCCACATCATTTGTACATAATCCTTTGCATGTCCCCAGTCACGTTTTGCATCTAAATTACCCAAATAGATCTTATCCTGAAGTCCCAGTGCTATTTTTGAAGCAGCTCGAGTTATTTTTCTAGTCACAAAAGTCTCACCACGCACTGGCGATTCATGATTAAATAATATACCATTGCAAGCAAACATTCCATAAGCTTCCCTGTAATTAACAGTAATCCAATATGCATAAAGTTTTGCTACAGCATACGGAGAACGAGGATAGAAAGGTGTCTTTTCACTTTGTGGTGTTTCTTGTACTTTCCCATATAATTCAGAGGTACTCGCTTGATAAATTTTTGTTTTTTTCTCAAGCCCCAACAGTTTAACCGCTTCTAATACTCTTAGTGTTCCAGTTCCGTCTGCATTAGCAACATACTCCGGTGTTTCAAAAGACACAGCCACATGGGACATGGCAGCCAAATTGTAAATCTCATCTGGTTGAACTTCTTGAATTATACGAGTAAGGTTCATGGAATCTGTCATATCTCCATGATGTAAAAATAATCTTACATTTTTTTCATGTTGGTCTTGGTACAGATGGTCTATCCTATCAGTATTAAACAAAGATGATCTTCTCTTAATCCCATGTACTTCATACCCCTTGTCAAGTAAAAACTCAGCCAAATAGGCCCCATCTTGACCTGTTATTCCCGTAATTAATGCTTTTTTCATTTATTCCAATTTAAGCCCATCATTGCCACATATGTTAGCTCTGATTCAGTTAAAATCTCTTTATTTATGTGTTTTAAAAATGGTTTATCTATTCCATTTAAAGTTGTTGCATACATGTTTTTAAACTATCTCTCCAATTAGGAATATCTAGTTCGTATGTATTTTTAATTTTGTTTTTTGACATCACACTATATTGTGGCCTTTTTGCAGGTGTTGGGAATTCTTGAGTTGGGATAGGGTTAATATCAATATTGATTCCTTTAAATTCAAAAATAGCTTTTGCAAAATCATACCAACTACACATGCCCTCATTACTATAATGATAAATACCTGCCATAAATTTTCGGGAATTAATTATTTCAAGAATTGCTGAGGCCAAATCTCTTGCATAAGTAGGAGTCCCAATTTGATCGTTTACAACATTCAGTTCCTTTTTACTCTCACTCAATCTAAGCATCGTTTTGACAAAATTGTTGCCATATGTAGAATATAACCAGGAAGTTCTTATGACCAAAGTATCTACATTGTTTCCTAATGCTGCGATCTCTCCCATCAATTTTGACTTTCCATATTGACTTAGAGGTTTTGTTTCATCTCCTTCCAAATAAGGGCTACTCTTATTTCCTGAAAAAACAAAATCCGTTGATATTTGAATATATTTCACATTATGCCTAGCTGAATTTCTGGCCAAATATTCAGCAGCCTTGGCATTTAATAAATTAGCTATCTCTACATCAATTTCAGCTTTATCAACTGCCGTATAGGCCGCACAATTAATACAAAAATGAAAATTGTTATCCCTAAATATTTGCTCAATATCATGTTCTGAAGTAATGTCCAATTCCTCAACATCTGTAAACATTAAATTAAGATTGGGATAATTTCCCTCCAAACCTATCAATTCACTACCAAGTTGGCCGTTTGATCCTGTTACCAATATTTTAATCAAATCACTCATTGATTAAAATTTGGTAAGACCTCATCCTTTGAAGAAATATTAATTTTTTCATTTGGCACAATCCAATCAATCGATAATTGAGAATCGTTATATAATATTCCTCCTTCCGAACTCTTATTGTAAAAATTATCACATTTATAAAAGAACTCTGCCGTTTCGCTTAGAACAACAAACCCATGGGCAAAGCCTCTTGGCACAAAGAATTGCTTTTTATTCTCTTCACTCAAGACAATGGATTCATATTGACCATATGTGCTGGAATTCTTCCTCAAATCCACTGCTACATCCAACACTTCCCCTGATAGCACTCTTACCAGCTTAGCCTGTGCATGTTCACCTTTTTGAAAATGCAAGCCTCTAAGAACGCCATAAGAAGACTTAGACTGATTATCTTGAACAAACTGTATTTTGCTATTAATCAATTCTTCAAATTTATTCTGATTGAAACTTTCTAAAAAATATCCTCTCTCATCCTCAAAAACAGTCGGCTCCAAAATAAAGCAGCCTTTTAGTTTTGTCTCAATTGCTTTCATTTTGTCAAATTTGATAAATACTTTCCATATCCACTTTTCAGTAGAGGTTGTGCTAACTTCTCAAGTTGAGATTCATTTATAAAGCCCATTTGGTAAGCCACTTCTTCAATACAACCTATTTTTAGTCCCTGTCTTTCTTCTATCACACGAACATATTCTCCAGCTTGCATCAGAGAATTAAAGGTACCTGTGTCAAGCCATGCCGTTCCTCTGCTCAAAATACCAACTTTAAGTTCATGCCTTTCTAAGTATATTCTGTTAATATCGGTTATTTCTAATTCTCCCCTTTCACTTGGCTTTAAGTTAACAGACATATCAACTACTTGATTGTCATAAAAGTATAACCCTGGAACCGCATAGTTAGATTTAGGATTTTCTGGTTTTTCTTCAATGGACAATGCTTTATTATTTTCATCAAAATCCACCACTCCATATCTTTCAGGATCTGTAACATGGTAAGCAAAGACTACCGCTCCTTGAGGTTCACTGTTGTCTTGGAGCATATTTGCCAAACCTGCACCATAAAAAATGTTGTCTCCAAGAATAAGTGCAACCGAATCATTACCAATAAATTCTTTGCCAATAATAAATGCCTGAGCAAGTCCTTCTGGCTTTTCTTGTACTGCGTAAGTAAACTCACATCCTAGATTCTTTCCTGTTCCTAGTAACTTTTCAAAATGAGGCAGATCATGTGGTGTTGAAATAATTAAGATCTCACGAATACCAGCCAGCATTAATGTTGACAGTGGATAATATATCATCGGTTTATCATAAACTGGCATTAGCTGTTTACTTACTGCCAAAGTCAAAGGATGCAATCTAGTTCCTGACCCTCCAGCTAAAATAATTCCTTTCATTACTGTGTTGATTTATATTGTTGGATATAATAATCTTGGTATGACCCAGAAGTTACATTTGTTAACCATAATTCATTTTCTAAGTACCATGTAATTGTTTTTTCTATCCCTTCTTCAAATTGAAGGCTTGGTTTCCAACCCAAATCTTTCATTATCTTATTGGCATCAATCGCATATCTCAAATCATGTCCTGCACGATCGGTCACATAAGTTATGAGTTTTTCAGAAGTTCCTTCCTTTCTGCTCAATGCTCTATCCATTACCTTACAAATCACTTTTATAAGATCAATATTCTTCCATTCGTTAAATCCTCCAATATTATATGTTTCACCTATCTTTCCTTTGTGGAAGACCATATCAATAGCTCTGGCATGATCAATGACATAAAGCCAATCCCTTATGTTTTCCCCTTTACCATAAACTGGCAGTGGTTTGTTATTTTTTATGTTATTAATAAAGAGGGGTACCAGTTTTTCTGGGAATTGATTTGGCCCATAATTATTAGAGCAATTGGAAATAACAATGGGCAATTTATAAGTGCTATTATACGCCCTTACAAAATGATCCGAACTAGCTTTTGAAGCTGAGTACGGAGAATTTGGGTCATATGGCGTATTCTCTAAGAAAAATGATCCTTCTGACACTGATCCATATACTTCATCGGTTGATACATGGTAAAACAATTTACCCTTCATTTCATCCTTCCATAGGTTTTTGGCTGCATTCATTAATACCACCGTTCCCAATATGTTAGTTTTTAAAAATTCAATAGGGTTAGATATCGATCGATCTACATGAGATTCTGCGGCTAAGTGAATTACGCCATCAAATTGATATCTCTCAAATAAATTAAAAACAAATTCTTCATCCGTAATATCTCCCTTTTCAAATTTATAATTGCTGTTGTCTTCGATATCACCTAAGTTTTCTAGATTACCGGCATATGTAAGAGCATCTAAATTGACAATGTTATAATTGGGGTATTTATTGACCAATAGTCGGACAACATGTGACCCAATAAACCCTGCTCCACCGGTTATTAGTATGCTCTTTTCTCTTTTCATATACTATATTCTAATACACCTCTTCGTCCTTTCAAATTTTAAGCAAGTTTTGATTTTAAATAATCAATCTTTTCTACTGGAAAAGGATCTACGTCATTTTCTATAGCAATAAAGTATGATGCCCAATCGGCTAGATGAAAAAGATAAATATATTGCTCCAATATTGAATCTCCTTTGCCAAAAACTTCAATAATACTGTCGCACTTTTCCTCAAAAATATCCTTACATATTTCCATTCTTTTGACAACGGATGGGTGAGAGAACTTATTCTTAATGAATACTAAACCCATATCAATAAATGCCTCATTAGGAGCCGACCAACCTACAAGTTCATTGTGATTCATCTCCGGAAATACATTAATATGGGTCAATTGTTTTGAATTTTCATTGAGCTGTTGCTGGAATCTTAAGGCAACGGGGTAAAACACATCATCTGAATATATAATCGGCAGCTTGGATTTTAATGATTTTGAAAGCTGCTTAGCTCTGAATACGAGTTCATCCTTATCCTCATCTATTAACGTAGCGCCTTTTTTAATCTGCTCAATAAATTCATTAGAAATAAGATCAAACTTATAGATAACAAATAGTAATGCAACAAAAGACAAACCAACATTAGCCCTAGGACAACTAGTTCCGCCAGGTATAATTATCCTTTCAGTACCTACATTTTTACTCTTCTCTAATAAATTTCCGCCAGAAGTAACAACACATATTGTTGCTCTTTTTTCAATTGCCTTGTCCATACATTCACATGTTTCCTCAGTATCACCACTATAAGATGAAGCTATAAATAGTGTGTTCTGATTTACATAGTTGGGGATGTTATACCCTCTAACCACTTCAATTGGCACATTTAGACTAGCCTTAACAAGAAAAGACACAATATCACCTCCAATTCCGGACCCCCCCATACCGGCTATTACAATGTTCCTAATTTCTACATTGTTATTGTTAACTTTAGCATCCATTCCTATTTGCACGGCCAACCTTAATTGTTCTGCAAATCCATCTATTAAATTTTTCATTCTGTAATTGAATTATATCTGAGTTTCTCAAGTGCAAAAGATACCCTCTGCTCCGGATAATGCGCAAAGGTACTGGTTTTACATGCATAAGTATATTCTGCTCATTATTTTCTTTGGTCTCTTTCTTGTAAAAGTAAGCCTTGGCGTTATTTCTTGGCTTTATAAATTATACAGCTTACTTAGCTCAAAGTTGTAGCTGCCTTCTCCAAGCATCGGAAACTGTCAAATCTGTTATTCTCCATATACCCTATATTATTCTCCTTTCGGAGTTTGAGAAATTATCTATAATCACTGGGTCAAATCCTGCATTGAACAGCTCTACAACTGTGTGAGATTCAATATAACCGACTCCTCCTGTCACAAGTATTTTTGTCACTTTTTTATTTAATATACCCTTCGAACGTGTTGTGTTCCTTGGCATATAGTTCTTCAGTATTAAGTGATTTGAAGTACTCATAAGTAATCTTCAATCCCT
>Ga0209634_1000640_pt1 | contig 26940 bp, 22 predicted proteins | sample LinPmetageLP40_FD_184043 | JGI IMG/M metagenome (GOLD analysis project Ga0209634, IMG submission 184043) | Marine viral communities from the Pacific Ocean - LP-40 (SPAdes) (version 2) | ecosystem: Environmental > Aquatic > Marine > Oceanic | place: Pacific Ocean | collected 2010-08-26 | reverse complement strand
ATTTCGAGCATTGTAGTTGTTTGCGCGACTAGGAGCGGCCAGAGGTGCGAGAAGTTATATAGGTTGATGATGTTTGCTATGATTGCAGACATTGTTGGTGCGGACATTTCTTTAGGACAACTTTCTAAAATTTTGTTTATCATCTTTTCTACGTCGTCCATGGTTTTTCACCTCCTGTGTTTTTAAAGTTTAGTGCTTCTTTTTGGAACATGATATGTTTTTTTAATTCCAAAGGCAGGGTGGCCCGCCCAGTATCCTTCTACCCAAGTCCACCACCCGTTTTCCGCGTCTCTCTGAACTGACTTGGGGTGATTTTTTAAAGCTTTCTTCCAATGACCCCTGTTAAAATGCAGAGGCATGTTATGAAATTTCTTATCATACGGTTCTTTTGCAACTACGGGCTTGTCTATGTCCCACGACACTCTGTGCCAAGCGTCAACAGCAAAACCCATGCCTCTGGCTATTTGGCGTTTGGCTTGTCTGGTTTGAGCCAGCGGATTGATTTTTACTTTTCTTGGTTTGTTAATCAAATGCAACAAAGTTGATACTTGTCTAATCCAGAGGCTGTCTGCGTAGGCTAAACGTGGGTTTTTCTTACTTTCTGCAAGCGCTGTTGAAGCTAGACAAAACGATTTTACTTCTTTCCCATTAACCAACTTTGTTTTAATTTCTCCAAGTAAACGAGGCGCTTCTGTTTCGGGGTTTTTTATTGTTATAATAGAAAAGTTTTTAGACCCTAGCGTTTGATTAGTTGGAGACAAATACACAATTATTTCTTCTTTTCCTTCAACGTCGTCAAAAGAATTGTAATCTATATACAAAGCCGTGTAGGGCGCTGGAAGAATTGCGTCTGTGCTGGGCGGAACATTTTTGTCTGGATAAATTTTCCCTGTTATTTCAAAAGCGTGTTTATAAATTTCTGATACATCAAAGAACTGACAATGTTGCACCATTTTGTTGGCAATTTCTTTAGGAGTTACTTTTAGCTCTTCCTTTTCAAATGCCCACGGTTTTTTTACACTCCAATGATTGGAGTAATTTTGCGTTACTTGTTTTGCATACTCAACAACGTTACCCATCACTCATCTTCCAAGTTAATTTTTCCTGACCCGTTGCACTCTTCGCAGGCCAGCCATTCGACATACAACTCGCCTATGTCCCGTCCGAAGTTCGCGGACCGCGGTACGTCGGTTTCGACCTTACCTTCACCGCTACATTGGCTACATTCTTTTTGCCGAGTTTCTTGGAGTGCGGCGAGTGCGGCGAAGTTATCGAACTTTTGTTTACGCAGCGGGATTTCTTTCCACTTAGCCATTACCAACCCTCTCTATATTCGTAGCTGTAGTTGTATTCTGTTTCCAAGCCTACCCAAGCACATTCATATGCGTGGCTCCAACTTGTGTGATAACCCGTAGCTATATCATCATCAGCTATTAGTTTTGCCCAATGATTAATTGAAGGCTCATGGTCTAGCTGTAGTTCTTCCATTACCAGTTACTCCCGAACACTTTTGCAAACACTTCGTCCAACAGACGATCCATATCTTGACTACTCATTTTCAGCATATCCATAAAAAAGTTAAAGTAAAAAAGCAGATTGCTCCGCCCACGATAATTCCACATCCGAAACCGATCAGCGCGGCGAAGTCAGTGAGGTTCATCACGCGGCCTCCTTAATAAGATAATTATAGCCCATGAGCTTGTTTACTTGTAACCACTTTTCGTGGCTAAAATGTTGACCCGAAACAAAGGTGTGACCGTTTTCAGACATCATGGCTATTACGCGCCCTAAATCAAAACGCTTGCGCCTGTTGTTCCAAAAACAACAAATATATCCTGAGTTATAAGATGTGCCGTCTACGCGGCCCAAAACATATCGTTCGTTACCGCCTTTCGTTAAGACTTTTACGCCTGCAAACTTACCGTTTTGCCCGCCAAGAACCCGCTTTACCATGTCCCTATCAAGCATCATGGCGCACACTCATTGCAACGGCAAGGTTGCCTTGCCATTACATCTTCCATGGTTTCCCGCAAATCTAAGTCGAATGTTAGGGTTAAGCGCCACTCGTCCGCGCAAGATAGGTGGTTTGCCATTTGATCGGCCATTTTCCAAGCGTTATGAAGAAATTCGTCGGGATCGGGACCGTCTTCGTAATGGTCCGCTGTGATAGACGTGGACGATATAACTAAGTTATCAACGTCCCGTAGTTTGATTTTTGCTGTCATAGGCATTATGAAATCTCCACTACAGTTGGCAGACCAAGTGCTTTAATAATATTCATTGCATGTGAAGAATATGTATTGCCAAATATTTGTAGAATATTTTCAGAGCTTAGATCTTCAACGTTCATATATAGTTTACCAAAGAAATTCTTTTGTTGACCACAGTTATGCATGAGGCCGATATACAAAACCATTTCCCCGCTTTTTAATCGAAACAAGTGCGGTCCCCAATGGGGTTTACGCATTGTCTTGTCAATACCTTCTAAGTTTCCTAGCGTATGTTCTGCGGTTAGCTTAATTGGCAACCCGCCCTTAATATCTAGTGTATAAGTTTCCATTACATTTCTCCTGTTTCAATGAATACAGAATAAATATGGTATGGGAGAATGTCAAGTAAATAGTTTACACAAGAAAAAACCCTCAGTTTGGACAATAAACTGAGGGCTTTAACATTTTTTGAAACATTTGGAGAATGTCTGCGCTATTTGTAAGCGATTTTATGGGATGCGTCAAGTGTTTTATCCTTACTTTTCGAATAAACATCAAACATGACCCTAAGTTGTCCACTTATTGTTCTACCGTTAACAACAGAGTGTTCTTTAATCTCTTTGTACACCTCAATGGGCACAAGGACGCTTTTCCATTTTGTAGTATCCATTGGGTTTACCTTTTGTCGTTTTCAATAGGATCATATAGGAGTTTATGGGAACCTGCAAGAAAAAACCCTTTTGTCGTTGCAGTGCGAAACCTGACCAGACAAAAGGGCAGTTAGAAGTAGGCGGTGGATGAGCAGTAAACCGCGAAGCTTATTTAGCTTCACCCCAGCTTGGACCTACTTCAACGTCACACTTGCTAGGGATTTCTAATGGTACTGCATTTACCATGATCTTGGCAATAGCTTCTGCCTCTTCTCTGGTTTTTACTGACATGCACAGTTCGTCATGCACTTGAAGCATTGGAAGATACCCTTCTTTGTACAAATCAACCATGGCTTTCTTGGTCATGTCCGCGGCGGACGCTTGGATAAGTCTGTTCAACGCTTTGTAAGTAAACGCCCGCTTGAGACGGCATGTGTCACCATATTCAAGCACTGCTTCTTGGTACGGCATAGCTTTGGTCATCTCAAAAGAGTCTGGCTCCCAAAGATTAAACCGACACTTACGACCTAAGATTGAGCTTATCGCGCCGCCGCTGGCCTTGCTGTTCAGTCTTTCTGTAACGCCATTCATCAGTGCTTTTACGAACGGTACGCGGTCATGGTACTGTTTAACCAAGCCTTTAGCTTCGCTTGTGTCGATATCTAGCTGATCTGCCAGTTTAGCGACCCCCATGCCGTACATCATGCCCAGATTGATGGTTTTTGCTTGTTTCCGAGGGATATCTGCCATTTCCGCAACCATTGTGTGAAAATCCATGTCTGGGTTTTCTCTGTAGCTTGTTACAAACTCCTCAACACCTCGCAAAGCAATCCCGCGGCTCTTTCCATATACATGGGCGTAATGAACCAAGATGCGCGGTTCTTGTTGCGAGTAATCTATTGCCGCCCACTGTTCCCCCTCTTCTGGCAGGAACAACGACCGTATAAGTGGCCCGATCTCCGGATCGCGGGCCGGGATTTGTTGTAAGTTAGGGTTATTCATAGAAAATCTACCAGAAACTGTGCCCCCGTCGTCTCCTCTGATCTGATTGATGTGCGAATGCACTCGACCGTCGCCGTGGCAGAATTTTAGGATATTATTGATAAAAGTTCCGCTGGTTTTGTTTAAACTGCGAGCTTGGACGATCAGTTGTGGTAATTTCTCGCTGTGATCTGCTAAAAACTGCTTTTTAAACGACGGCGCACCTTTTTCTGTCTTTGGGTAAGGTATTGCTAGGTCATCGAAGGCTTCTGCTATAGAATTCGCCGCCCAAATCTCTATGTCACGGCCAACTAAGCTTTTGATCTCTTTTAGCACAGTTTTCTCGCGTTTTAGGATCGCGTCCCGCGTTCTTTCAGTTTTGTCCATATCAACGCGGACGCCTCTCCAAGTCATGTTGACCAAGCAGGGGAGCAAATCTAGCTCTAGGTTGACGATATTCCAGAGGTTTTGCTTGCCGATCTCTACTTTTAGGTAGTCCCAGAGTTGCAGGGTAACTTCTGCATCTGTCTGGGCGTAGGGTCCGACGTACATGGCGGGCATTTTCCACATGTCAGCCTTGGGATCAAAGCCAAACTCTTTGGCTGCTTCTCTAAGTAGGCTTTCGTTCTTTGCGAGGCCCAGATACTCAAACGCCAAAGAGTTAAGGGCGTAGGAAAACTTATTCTCATCTAGCAGCGAAGCGACGACCATTGTGTCGATTACCCGCCCGTTTATCTCAAACCCCATACGTTTGATCCAACCTACGTCATATTGCGCATTGTGCATTACTTTATCGGCGGGGCAGTCAAAGACCTTCTTGAGCCAGCGATTGACTATCTTTTCGTCTAGGTTTCCGCCACCACGGTGTCTTGTAGGAATATAGCCTGCCCAATCTGCTGTAGCCACTGCATAGCCGACCACTTCACCGTCACCTACAGCCCAGCCGGGACCGCTTGTTTTGATGTTAGGGTCACGGGTTTCTACGTCGATAGCGATTGTGCTTGCGCCTGTTAGGTCTGGAAGTTCTGCGGGCGGAACCCACTCTGACTTTAGCGAAGGGCTGGCTATTTTAAGCTTCATTTTTGTAACTTTCTCTTTACTGCTTCTATCTCTTGGATCATTTCGTTCTTTTGTGAGAACTCGCCACCAAGAGCGCTGTAACCAACTTTATCTATCCAAGAGTCATCGTGATCCAGAGTGTTAAGTAGCCGTGCTGTCTTCACCCAATCCATCATTAATACAACGTGCTGCGCGGTCAGTGCGCCGTGGCTTACCAGTGCGCTGTTTGTAATTATGTTCCAACCCTCCGCTATTCTGTTGTGGTTGTCGAACGCATCGCCGTAGTCTTTGGCGCGTTGGCCGTTTATCAGTTCTTTTGACAAATCCAGTATTTCATCACGTTTCATCTTCTTTCTCCCTTGGATAATAAACTAATACAAAGCTCTCGCATTTAGGGCATGAGAGGTTTGTGACCATAGAATGCTCTTCGTCATCCTCACAATCGTGATCTCCTCCCCAAATAAGTTCTGTCTTACAATGCCAACAATTCACGTCTTCTCTCCCTTAAATAGTTTGCTTTCCCATTGGCATACTTCGTTAATATGCGTGTGGCGTGTAGTTGGGCGGACCATTCCTATCTTCTCGACCCACCCTAGTTTTTTTAGAGATGTCATCATTGCACCCCAAACGTTATGGTGGTGCGGATCAGCCATCCCTTGTGATCTGCAAAAGGCACAAATCTTTCCGCCTTCAACAATCTTGTGTTCAGCTAGATATTTAGCGGCGTTCTGGTAATACTCTTGTTTCCATTCGTCATCAGCGTGAACATAGGCTCGGTCAATCTCGGCCTCTATAAATTCAAAACGTTCTTGTTGTTTCATAGATCATAACTCCTTGTGAAGTCTTGAGGTTCCACGATAAACAGGCTTTGTTTAGCGCGAGTTACGCCCACATAGAATACGCGGTGCGTGTCGTCTGGGTTAACATTCATTTGTTCTTCGGCGGCGGGGGAAAGGTCTGTGAATAGAACTACGTTGTCCGCCTCTCCGCCCTTTGCCCCGTGTATCGTTGACACGGTTATGCGTGGCTCGCCGTTAAAGCGCTCGCCTCGTCGAAGCATTGCAATGATATAGGCTCTGTCGCTTTCTGGTACGCGGTCCATGGCAATATGCCATACCATGTCTTGTGTTGCTAAAAGTCCGTGGTCCGCGGTCAGTGTTTCGAGGGTTACGAAGTCTGTATCTTCGACGGCGGTCAGGGTTTTAAAGCCTCTTTTCACGCGGTCTTTAGTTGACATGTAGCTGTATATTTTACGCGCTACGGCTCCTGTGATTTCTTTGCCTTTGCGCAGTTGTTCCCAACCGTTAACGGCGTCGGATATCTTTTCGGATATGGAGCGATGGCCGCGATTGATGAACAGGTATCCGGAGGACCGGAGTTCGGCGGCTACGGGCTGTAGCTGGTATCCGGCTTGGGCGAGGATGAGCCACGATCCTTCTGACATGTCTATCTCTTCGACGCTGAAGATACGGCGTATCGAACCGTATTCATCGACCTTTGGTTTGTATTCTTTAAGGAAGCGCTTACCGATACGGGACACGACCCGTTCTGCCAGTTGGTGTACTAGGAATGGAACGCGGTAGGATTGTGACAGGGTTTCTGATCCGCCGTCCAGCCCGATAAAGTGGTCTACATCTGCCCCTGCCCAGCGGTATATGGCTTGGTCATCATCGCCTGCGCAGTACATTCTTTTTGATCGTTCGTCTAGGATGTGCGCTATGTCCCATTGTATGGGTGAAAGGTCTTGCGCTTCATCTACAAAGCATAGGTCAAAGTGCGGGCAGCTTGTGTAGCCTTCTTTTGGAAAGTTCTCCAGCATATCTGTGAAGTCGTACATCTCCATGTTTTCTTTGTAGCTGGTCAGGCATTTGTCCACATAGGTTACAATGTTCCACTCTATTTCGATTGGGGTTTCGTTGTACTGTTGGCGCAGCGGCACTTTGCGCATTCGGGCAAGGTTAATCAGGCCCAAGATAGGGTCAGTTGCTTTGGTCATCTCAGGCAGATCGTCATCAAAGTTATTGGTACGAGCTACGTTTAGCTGCACCCCCATCTCTCTGGAGAGTTCCCTATAGTTTTCGTCCTGCATTACCTGTTCGGTGCGTATGTCGGAACAGGTCAAAGCTAGGCTGTGCAGTGTCCGGAAATAGAACAGGTCTTTCTTGGGGTCTAGGTTAAAGCGTTTAGCCGCGCGTTCTTTTGCTTCGTTGGCGGCTTTGCGTGTAAAAGCTAGGAAAGCTATGTTCATCGGGGCGACACCCTTTTGGAGCGCGTCGTCAACCATATTAAGAAGTCTGGTTGTCTTCCCCGTCCCCGGTGGGCCGAATATCCTGAACATTTTCTTTCTCCCGTTCGTAAATCTGCCACACGCGCTGTTTGCTTATTTTAAACCATTTAGCGACGGCGGTTTTTGTCATGTGCTGTTCGTCGATCATCCGGACGATCTCTACGTTTCTAAGTTTTTTTAATACTGGGGTTGTCAAAACGGGCTCTCCTGTTTTGGTGTGAAGTCTGGAGTTGTTATATCTATGTCGCCAGACTCAAACGCTGGAATCTGCCAGACCCGCACTGCGCGGCCTTTGATCTTCAGAACGGTGCTATCGCCGTTTATGTCACGCAGGCGCTGGGCAATTCGGTGTGACTTGTACTCAAAGAATTTGTTCTTCTTTAGAAAGTTTTCGAAGTCTTTTAGGCGAAAGAAGGTTACCATTGCGTCTTCGTCGGTCCAAGGGCGGCGGAGCAAGATTTCTTCTTTGTCCTGCGCTTGCTGTAGGAAACGACAAAATTCTTCTAAGTAGTCGTAAAACTGGCCGCTAACGCTGGCGTCTACTGCCACTTCCATGATGGCGCTTTCGTTTTCGCGCATCTCTGTAAGCAGTGCGCTGATCCGACCTTCCCACTGTTGCTTTGCCACGCTGCGCGGCATGAAGTTGAGTTGCTCCATACATGCTTTCTGAAACATCGGCTGGCTCATTAGGGCGTCTGTATCTAGCTCCAGAGGCTCGCCGTTAACGTCCATAAACCAGACGGGGGGCGTTGAATTGTACTTACGCAGATTGGCTACTGTAGCGTTCTGTATGGCGCTCCCAATACCAAACTTACGGGTTTGGCAAAGTTCCTTGTTACAGTGCGCGTTTATCGGCGCATCACTACAGCGGTAGGCATAATCTTTGCGCTCTAGCTGCTTTGCAACCACTGTAACTTCTGACAGTGGGAGCGGCGGCTCAAAGTATTGCATGTTGTAGGTCAGGATTTCTGTTTCCCAGCTATCTGGGAACGCCTTGCGAAGGTACACGCCTATATTAAACAGACCGTTATTGCGCCCACCCTCAGAGATTTTCTCTTTGACTAAGTGCTGTAGGCACGGCGGGCCGTCTCTTACGGGCGTTGTTTCGGTTGCTTCTGTTATCTGGAGCTTCTGGATTTGCTCTGGCGTTTGAACGTGTGTCTCGTAGAGTTCAAAGAATTCTTTTAGAGTGGCCGAAGTGCCGTCATCTAGGATGCCGTAGCGCAGACCGTCTTCTGCGTTGTAGTACGGAAGATTTAGAAAGTTACCCACATCTCCACGATCTAGGTGCAGTTTAATCTGCTTTGGGAATATCTCGCTTTCACCGTAGCCCAGCGCGGCCGCTATACTTTTGAGTGACCTTTGCATGTCTTTTGCCTCAACCCAATCCTTACAGAATAGGAAGCAGTGCGCTCCGCCAGACTTAGAGCGACAGACAACGAGCGGAAGTTTTAGCTTCCTGATCTTTTCTAAGAGTAGTTTATGATCCAGCGGGTACTGGTCAATATCTACACAGCCCCACTTGCACATGTTATCTGCGTTTATTGGGATAATGCCGATAGAGTTTCCCTTACCCGACAGGTGGCCCTCCCACAGACCCGCGTTGCGCGGTTCGCGAACGATGCCTGCTTTGCCTGTGTTCTTCCCGTTGGACTGAGTTTTCTCTATCCGGTATGTGCCGTAAGCTTCTTTCAGTCCATCAAAGATAGACGAGAACTTTTTAACTGTCATGGTTTTGTCCTTGCGGTGGGGACTACCGAAGCAGCCCCCTAGTAAACATTAAAACGGAATGTCGTCAGCGCCTTCGCCTTTGTCATCTTCGTTTTGGTGTTTTACAACCACGTCGCCAGTAAGCACACTTTCTGAGAAAGCTTTTGCTCGGGCATATACGGATGCGTCTTGCACAGGGTTTTCTCGGGACATTTCCCAACCGTGCCAGCTACCTTTAGAGTTCTCCTCGGATTCCGCTTTGATGCGGTAAACGTGAGAGAAGCGGGGTGGTGTGAACGGACCGTTCTTACCCTGCATCGTTACCGACTGTATCATGCTGTTCCATTTGCGGCTTTTCTTTAGCTGCGTGGACTTCATTGCAATCAGAGCCGTTTCAGTTGAACCGTCTTCGTTGACGATCATAACGTAGTGCTGGTGAGTTTCTTCGATGTAGTCACCGTCACCGCCGACAACGTAGTTTTATTATCTTCTTTGCTACGCTCAGTCTTTGGCATAGCGGGGTCATTCGGCTTGTAGACGTTCATCGGTGCGCCTGTACCAGCGCCCCTTGGAACCCACTGAATGAACACGCGCTGATAGGCACAAGGAATTACGCTTAACCCATCCTTACCGCTCACTACAGTGCCTGTGACGGTATTGTATATGTCACCTTTACGCGCGGTTTCGTGTGTGTCCAGCAAGGAATCTAACCCGCTCAACAGCTTGAGAAACGGCAGCGCGAGGTCTTCTGACCCTACGTTTTGGTTTCCCGCGCCCGCATCTGCTTCGAACATGGATGTGTCAAACACGGCTACATCCGCTGCTTTATTTTTTGTTACTGCATTCGCCATTATTTTGCTCCTTTGATTATAGCGCGTTGACCGATATAGGCCCCGAAAAGTTCCATTGGAAAGTCGTCCCCAGCTTCCACACGTTCCCGTACAAAAGCTTTTAGTGTGCCCGAATGGATGCTTTCGTTCTGATCCGCCGGAAACCCTTCTTTAGAAGCAAACGCTTTAAAAGCGCTGGCTTGATCGTCTTCGCCACGACCAAACTCGCATGAAACGATGTTTTTAATAATGTCGTCGTAGCCATTGTCACGCAACCAAGCGTAGGCATGAAGCCTGTTGGCAACTAAAATGCTGGCTCCATATGTAGGCTTTACGTCTACTGTTGAACCGTCATCCAGAGCAAACGAGGAAATACCTAGTTCCTGCATAGCAGAAGGTAGTTCTTCATCTGTCAGCTTCAGCAAGTCTTTCTTGCGAGACTTGAGGTCTTTCTCAATCTCTTCGACTTCTTGCTGGGCTGTTCGTATTTTGCGGGCTAGTATGGCTATGCCGCCAAGGTTGCCCTTTTCCATGGAAGATGCGACGTTCTCTTCAAAGTCGGCTTCCATCATTGATAGTATATCTGTCATGTTTTTTCACTTTCGCTGTTAAAGACCCTTTTACGGCCTTGACAAACACGCTTATATTCTCATAAGATCGTATAGTCAAGCTTCAAAAGGATAAAACTTTGTACGAATATAAAACAGAACCGTTCGAGCATCAGCGGAAAGCTTTACAAGATTCGTGGTCCGCGAGCTTTCATGCGTACTTCATGGAAATGGGTACGGGCAAGAGTAAAGTCGCTATAGATAACATTGGTGTTCTTTTTGAAAAAGGCGAAATAAAGGCCGCGTTAATCGTGGCTCCTAAAGGTGTGTATGACAACTGGGCGCTGGGCGAAATTCCCTTGCATATGCCAGAGCGAATTGAGCGTAGGATAGTAAGCTGGACGCCCTCTTCAAGCAAGAAGTTTGCCGCAGAACTAGAAGAATTAATAATGGAAGACTACGACGGTCTTAAAATATTTGTAATGAATGTCGAAGCGTTTTCCTCTCCCAGAGGTGCGCGGGCCGCGGGGCGTTTTCTAGTGCAGAACCCTGACAACATGATGGTTATTGACGAAAGCACGACTATCAAGAACCGCAAGGCGCAACGCACAAAGAACCTGATGGTGTTAACGAAGTACAGTAAGTACCGCCGCATACTAACAGGCTCTCCTGTTACCAAAAGCCCAATGGATTTGTTTAGCCAGTGCAACTTCTTAGACGAACGGGCGCTTGGTTATAACAGTTTCTTTGCTTTTCAGAACAGGTACGCTATAGTCCAGAAACGTGTGATGGGAGCGCGGAGTTTTCAAGAGATAACGGGATACCGCCGACTAGACGAGTTAAACGAGAAGTTGTTTACCTTCTCCACCCGAGTTTTGAAAGAAGACTGCCTAGACCTCCCAGACAAAATTTATACTCGGCGCAACGTAGAACTGACCGACGAGCAGGCCAAGGTTTACGGGCAGATGAAGAAGCTGGCTCTTGCACAGCTTGAGAACGGGGAGCTTGCGACGACAGAAAGTGTCTTGACGCAAATAATGCGCCTACAACAGATTTGCTGCGGTTTCTTCCAGCCCGACGTTGGAAAGATACAGAAGCTAAAGAACAACCGTCTGAATGAACTAATGAGCATTACAGATGAACTATCAGGGAAGGCAATCATTTGGGCTTCGTACACTCACGATATCCAACAGATTTGCCAGACCCTGCGCGACCGTTTCGGGCCCGATTCGGTCGCACTTTATTACGGAGCAACGCCGCAAGACGAACGTCAAGAGATTGTTAACCGCTTCCAAGACGACGATGATCCGCTGCGTTTCTTTGTGGGGCAGCCTAAGACAGGCGGCTATGGCATCACTCTGACGGCGGCCAACACCGTGATCTATTACAGTAACTCTTACGACCTTGAGATAAGACTACAGTCCGAGGACCGCGCTCACCGGATCGGGCAGAAGAATGCTGTAACTTATATTGATCTTGTGTCGCCCAACACCATAGATGAGAAGGTGTTGAACGCGCTGCGCAGTAAGATTGATCTAGCGGGTCAGGTGCTAAAAGAGGACGTTAGCGGTTGGCTGCGTTAAACTGTTGATAAGCGCCAATGCCTTGTGGGTCCGGTCCGCGTAACGGGGGCGGTCCTAAAGCTTCGCCGCCAGAAGCGAACTGTTGATAACCAGAAGGTCCCGTAGGACTGTTGAAATAACCAAGTCCCTGCAAAGCATCCTGCATAGCTTGCGGGGTGTATTTTTCATACAAGCTGGCGTATTGTTTTGCTTCTTCTACCGGAGGTCTTTCAGGTTCAAGCGGCCCCGGCATGGAAGAGGCTTGAGAAGGCTGCATTTGAAACCCTTGAAAGTTTGGGACATAGGAAACGGGTTGAGGCTGCGTGGCCCGCGTTTCTGTCTGGGGTAAGAAAGTTGCAATTCCAGATGTATCGGCACTTGCAACCACTGTAGGTTGAGAGACTTTTGCCGAGTCTAAAGCCTCTTGCCAATAGTCCGCCCCGACAAGAGCCTTGTTTGATCCCCCGTAACGAGAATCACCTCTTTCCTTTTTCCCCCCTGAAACATCCCTGCTTTCAAGCAGTGGAAGAGAAGCCCATTCCTTGGCTACGTCTGACCCAAACTCTTCCGTTGAAATGTCTCCGTTAAACCACGAAACAAAACCTCTTCGGTCAAGTAAACGGCTGTTTGCCGCATCTTGGTTTTCCGGAGAGAAAACATCGTCAGGAGAAAGTACGCCACTTTTAATCAAGTATTTAAAAGTATTGTATTTAATTTGACCTGCGCCCGCCGCGGGACCGTTTTCATCACCTTGAAAATCCATTATTTCTTGAATTGTCAAAGAGCTTAAAGGTGTTTCAGGAGGGTTTTTTGCCTTTAAATTCCATTGGTCATAATTTGAGTTGGACTCAATTTCGTAAATGGTGTTTAAAACATCCTTTCTAGCTTTAGCTTCCGACGATTCTCCCCCGTTTTTCATATAAACAGGTCCGCCAGACGCGAACTCTCTGGCATAATTAAACCCAATAGTCGGTTCACCTCGGTCAGAATCACTGTATCTAACAATACCGTTTTCGCCAATTCTAATAGTAGCTGACCCAGAATTTACAGGCTCTCTACCGGAGCCCTCCATGCGGTTTAAATCTAACCCAAAGCGCCCTAAATCCATTCCAAGATTAAACCGTTTTAAAAGACCCTCATTAGTCCGCACAAACTCCCCTTCTGGAAACGTGAAATTTGTGTTGTTACGAGATTTTTCTACTTCAAATGCTCCGCGAACCTTGTCTTCACTGTCAGGGTCTGAGTTTAAAAACAATTCACCCTCTACGGCAAAGCCTATCTGTTCGCCGTTTTCATCTATAACCACGTCGCCCATGTCTCTAGAACTGTTTTGAGTAGAATAATCAAAAGAAGGAGTTAGCGATCCAAGGCCCCCCTCAAACGTTTTGCTTACTTCACTGTCAAACATCCCCCCGTCGTCTGTTTTAGTGTATGACATACGGCCATCAACGGGCAAATCAAGAGGTTGTAAATTAACGTTTAGTTCTCCGCCTTCAGCAAAACGTTGCAAAGAGTTAAGGCCCCGCGGTCCGCGAGTCATGTTTCGTGCGGTTTCGTTTAAAGAACCAATGCCTTCCATAACTTCGCCTCCGTCTGCGTATTTTTGTGATCGTTGCCTAGCAAAGTTTTGTACAAGAAGTTCAATGTCTTCAGAAGTACGAAAGTCCGGAGACCCCGGGGGGGAAACGTTTTCCTTCTCTAAACGTCTTCTGTAATTTTCAACTATTTTAGCATCGTTTCCGGCTGTATACTCGTCTGCGGATCGTGACGCAGAAAACCCTATGTCTTCTGGAATAACTCCCTGATCTATTACAGTATCGAGTTTGCCACCATCTTTATAAACCGAATTATCAAATACAACTAAATTACTTTTTCCACCGCTACTTGCTTCTTGTACACCCACTACGCCAGTAAAACCCGATTCACTTAAAACATCTTTTAAATTTTCCGTATTAGTTGAATTGTTTCTAACGAGGGCATATCCATCTGCATCTTTTTGAAGGGGGTTTTTAATATTATTAGTTATTTCTTTAATTTTTTTAAAAGCCTCTTCCGCATTTCTAAGAGGGATTCTTTGAACTAATCTGCGGTCTGCCAACGGCTCACCAGAAAAAAGAGGTCTTCTTACATAAGAAACAGACAACACGTCATCTTTTTTTACAACCGTTAAATTTTTTCCATCTAAGTCTGTTCTACGAGAAAGAGCTTCTATTAAACCTTCTGTTTGATCTGAAGTAAACGGCTTGCCCCCCAACCTAGCATCCAGCATTCTTGAAACATCAACTTTTGCAGATAATAAACTTCCTCTTCCACCAACAAATTGTGACGGATACCTGCTATCTAACGAAAAATAATCTCCCGGCCCAAAAGCTCCATCTTTGTTTAAATCTGACATGTTTGCGTCTAATTTTTCAAAAGGAGCGTTAGGAGTCGCATGATACACTTCAATAATTTCTTCGGAATCATCAAAAACATTCTTGTTAATCGGAACATTTCCTCTACCGCCGCGAATCATTTTTTTAATAGGTGGACCCGCCAAAGGAATATAACCCGCCAGTTCCCCTGCTCCCATAATTCCTAGTTTTAAGTAGTTGGGGTCATCTTGGTTAAACTCGTCATACATGGCGACCCCCGTTTCCGCAGTCCCAATAGGAGTCATTCCTATGAACTCACGAGAGAGTCGTACACCGGGGGGTTCATAACCTGTGGGCATTTCCCCTGCTTTTATCTTGCGGGCCTTTTCTAAAGAAGTATCGTAAGTGTCCCGGTTAAACATTTTTCTTAAAAAACTAACGATAGAAGGTTCTTGCATGTTTTGGTCAAATTGAAACCGACCACCTGCATCATAGACTTCTTCCTCGGCTTCTCCGCCTTCCGCCATGTAAGCGGCAATGCCCCGCGGGCCGCGGTTCATATTCCGCGCCGTTTCGCTTAAAGACCCGACGCCGTTAAGCTCAGGAGGTATTCCGGAATAAGCTTGCTGGCGAATGCGGGCTTTAGCACCGTCAATCTCCGAAGCTGATTTCCCATCAGAAATCATTTCACGTTCCATAAGTTGTAAACGTTTAAGCTGCTCCATTAAAGAATACGATTTTGTTGCTGGTTAAGCCGCATTAGCTCTTCAAAAGTAAGCGCACCAACTTGGTTTCCTTGGGCAAAAGGATTTGTACCGGATTCAACTATCGTATTTCCCGTGTCGTAAATAGTGCCAACATTAGAGCCCATTCCAGTTCCCGCTCTTGTTAAAGGAGTTGGAGAGTAAGGATCATCTACCACAGGGTTATTAATAGCATCCTGTTCGGCTTGAAGATTAGCAACGTAGGCCAGTTCTTCCGCAGAATTGTTGCTACTGGCGTCGTCCATCATCTGGCTCATGTCTACAAGTGGAGAGGTTGAATCGTTAGCACCTTTAACATTGCGAACTAAACCCGTCATTGGGTCAATTACATAAAAATTTCCGGCCCCGCCAAAAGCGCCTTCTGTCTGAAAAATCTGTAGGCCATCTGCGCCACGGCCTACCTCAACATCTGTAGGTCGTATGCCCCCAAGAAAGGCCATACCCTTTCCCAAAGTACCCGCAATAGCGCCGGGAATTCCGGGTAGGCCACCTTGGTTCGCGGCCTGCGCTTCTCCAGAGTTAGCGAAATTTCCTGCACCCGGATTGTCGTTTCCTACGCTGTTGCCCATCCCTACCTTTAGTCCAAATGAATTTGTGGCGTCTTCTGGAACGGGCTGACCAGCGTTTGGATGGTTATCCCCATACACCAATAGACCGTTTACATACTTCATTTGGTCACCCGGAGTTAACGCATTTGCTAAGAATTCTCTAAAGGTGTTGGGCGTGTTTTTTCTGTACCCGGCAAGTTTTTCCGCGGCGGAACCGCCAACAGTTGCGGCAGTAGGTACGGTTCCGCCAACAACATTCCCCCCGGGAAAAGAAACGGTCTTAGGGATGGTCTCGTTATCTACTGGAGGCCCTTGTAATTCTAACAGCGCCTTCATTACCCCATCACGCTGGTTAACAGGAGTGTTTTGTAAAGCCTGAGTTATTAAAGCGCGGCGGTCGGCGGACAGGCCTGTGCCCGGATTGTTATAGGAGACGTTTACGGGTGTACTCATACCACCCTGACCGCCCAAACCTGCAATACCCGTTCCTTGTTGAGCCCTTTGTTGATCCGCGAGACGTTGGTCTGACAAAACTTGTCTACGATCAGCCTCGGCTTGTTGAGCCGCTTGTTTTTTAACAGCCGCCTGTTGAGTAGCTATATTAGCCTCGGCCTGTTGACCAGCCGTGGATTGTTGAGCAGCCCTCCTAGCCCGAGCCATATAAGCTAGTTCAGCCGCGGACTGACTACTGGCCCGACGCATTGAAGAAGAAAGGTCCGCGGGCCGCGCTCTTGGGCGCGGGGAAGTTCTGGGCGCGTAGGAGGAGCCGCGATTTCCATCGTCAGGAATAAAAGCAGGAATGCCGCCCGGACCCGGCTCGCCCGAACCGCCAGCGGCATAAAGCATCTGCTCCTCTTCAGGATTAATATAAGCCAACATGTGAGGCTGGCCACCAATCACCGTCTCACGAGGAACGCCGCCACTGGATGCCGCACCGCCGTCCGCGAAGCCAGATAAAGACTGACCGTAAACGCCAAAGCCCTCTGGCTCGGCCATCGGCTGTAAGCCCTGCAACGGGTCTTGCATCTGAGGCATCATCGGGTTCATTAGCTGTTCGCTGAACATCTCTGGTGAGCGAACCTGTTGACCCATCATCTGCGGGTTCATCTGTTGGCCATAAGGGTTTTGCTGCATGTTGTTCTGAGGCATCATGTTGTTAAACGAACCGAGCCCTTGTGACATGTTGTTCATCATAGCTACTTACCTCATCAAACTTGCAATGCCGCCGCGGGACAACATTTGTGTTTTCATCATACCGGAAATCGAATCATTTGGGAATAGGGCTGCGTACCTAGTTCTGTCTACCGGACCAGAATTAATTGGAGCCGGGGCAGGACTAGGTACGGCCGACGCCTGCGTGGTGGGAGATACCACAGGCGAAGGTCTCGCGGGAAAATTAGACGGTGGAACAAAAGCCCCCTGCTGATCGTTGGGAGGAAGGTTGCGCCGAATACGGTCAATGTACTGTTGACGATTTTTTTCTGCGTTTTCTGGAAAGCCCGGAAATCCTAGATACGGCGCTTCAACCGTGTTGTCGTCTTCCTCAAAAGTTTCCCTAGCCACAAACGGAATCATCTCTCGGCCTATCGTTGCGCCTTTTGTAAAGAACATTTCTTTTAGATGGTTTCCAACGGAAAACCTTTGACGTTCGGCATCAGCAGCATTTGTAGGTCTACGCAAAAGCTTGCTGACAAGTTCTGCGTCCATAAACGCTTGATCCAAAGTTTCCAAGTTCTGCACAGCCGGAATTGATTGCATAATTGTTCTTATATATTTAGCGCCCGCAGAAGACGCCGCCAATTGTCCGGCGCTACCCGAAATAGGAAGGACACTTGAAGTTGCACTGTAAGCTGCGGAACCTAACGCCGATCCCACAACAGAATAGTAAAAATCTACTATAGCACCCGCCTCATCGGCAAAATCAGGGTCTTTTAGTCTTCCTGCCGCGTCCGCAGCTTGAATTCTAACCATCTGAGTAGACATAAATTTTAACCGTTTAAACTGGCCCTCTGTAAATATATCGTTTTTTAAGGCAAGGTCTGCAACGGAAACCTGATTAGACTTGCCCATAGGCTTAAACAAAAACTCGTGAAACGTTTTTGGGTCAAAGGTTTTGTTTTTACCTCCAACTTCTCCTCCAGCCCGCATCATTGCTTGTTGCAAGATAGCGGTCCGAAACCCTTCGTTCACGTCTTTAACTTTTAATCCGGCCTCTTGAATTAGCGCCGTTCTTGAGTTGGGTTTAGGAGTTCCCAGTTTAACACGAGACCGGGTTCTACCCCCGGTTATAGTGAAGTCTGCGGCTACTCTTCTAATGTTAAACAGCTTTCGCATAGCGTCCGCAGGTTGTGCGGCCTCAAAAGCTTCTCCGATTGCTTCGGTTGGAGACCTGCCGTTTAAAAGAGAACCCAGTTGTTGTTGGACCAACCCTTTCTTATCTAGCTTGGCTTTACGAGCTTGTTTAAACTCTAAAGACCTTTGAAAAGTTACAGCATCTGCTGTATCAATATCTATCTGTGGAAAAGCTTCCAACAAATCTGAATTAGCGTCTCTCCACTCAGCTAACTTTTGATCGTTTACCTCTATTACTTCCCTGTTTAAAGTAGAGTCGAATTTTTTTGTAATAACCTTGTCTATTTGAGTTTTCCTCAAATAAGCGTCTGTAAGGTTGTTTATAGTTGTAAAAACGGGGTCTACACCCGGTTCAACTCCAGCCTCAAGGGCATATGAAGCCAAGTCTTGATCGTCCGCAAATTGCGCCAAGGCTTGAAGTTGTCGAGTCCGGCCTAACGTTACGCTAGGATTTGCGTTAATATAAGTACTAAACTGAATTTCAGGGTCTATGGCCCTTGCGCCACTTCTCAAACTAGACTTAGCCTTTGCGTTAACCATTCGGCTAACCACGTCGTGTTTAGCCCTAGTAAAAGCAAGTGCGTTTTTGTAAGCTTCCGGCGCACCTCCTTCAACAGCATCCAAGCCTTCTCTCAAAGAGTTTGCAAGCTGCCCAAGCCGTCTTCCATAGTCAGATTTTGCAGGGTAAAGCCCGCTTGTAAACTCTCTGCCCAGTGCTAACGCGCGGCTTCGGATTTCATCTATTTTTCCAGCGGTTATAACAACAGCTTCGGCTTCGTCACCGACCATCCCACGCGTAGCTTTGGCCCTTGCAAGTCCTGCTTCCGCCAGCAAGACGTTTGCGTATGCCTCACGAGATTCTTTCGCCATGCTGGGTGTCGCACTAGCACCGTCGTTAATCTTTTCGGATAAAGAAAGTTTATCTTTAGCAACTTTTTCAAAAATGTCTGCTTGCTCGTCGAAAGACAGGTTTTTTTCTTTAAAACTATTTTTCATAAATGAAAGACTGATATTAAAATCTTCAAAATCAAAAACTTGATAATCCACGCCCCTTTCTTTTCTACGATCCACTGGAACATATTTAGAAAGAATTTCTGTAGTTTGGTCTACTTCCGATTGCAAAGCTGTAAGGTTAAAACTCTCCCCGCCTTCAACGTCTAAACCTAAATCTCTTTTTGCTTGTTTAATAAAAAGCGCAATCTCGGGCATTGATTTTTCAAACTCGGCTTGAACAGACGGGTTTAAATAAGATATTTCGTCGAACACCTTAATAAATTCTGGGACACCTTCAGAAAGATCATAAACAACGTGGTCCCTTGCTCCCGCGGCTGTGTACAACGCGCGTTCTTTAGCGCCCATCACGGTAAAGAGTTGGTTTTCTAAAACGTCTGTTAATTTTTTGGAAAGAGCGGCCGGACTTAATCCTGCAATAACGGTTGGATCACCATCTACTACGGGAAGTTTTTTTAGTTGCGCTATAGACTTAGCAAGTCGGGCTAGTGGAACACTAATGTTGTTTTGAACCGCTTCGTCAAACAAAGACTTTCGCAACTGAGCCGCAGCATTTAATGAAGCTTCTGAACCTTCCGCGGTCAAAGCTTTTATAAAGTTGTTTGTTGCTTCAAACGCTAATCTTTCGGACTTCTTGCGAGCGGCGCTAAGGTCTTCACTCTTTGCCGACCGCGAAGCCTCTAAAGCCATGAACAACGGGTCTCCCGACCGTTGCCCAACACTAAAGTCAACGCCCGGAAAAGCCTTCTCCATTTCTGCCTTAAATGCTGGGCTGGTTAAATTTTCTAACAATTCGTCGTACTGAGATTGGTCACCAAATTTTTGGTAAAGCTCGCTTATTTTTGAAAAAACTTTCTTTTGACGAGCGTCTCCAATGGAGCTTGTAATTCCTTCGACCCCGCCCGCGTCTGTAAGGGACGTTAAAGCTTTTGGAAGAGCTTTTAAGACGGTCAAAGCTCCTATGTTGCCTCCGATAAACTCAGAAAGCAGCCTTCCACCCGTTCCAACATTGGCATCCTCTGCTAGATAAGCTGCCCCCGCGGAGCCCAGTGCGCCGCCACTCTCTACAATCGCCGTGCTTATTGCTCCGGTCCGAGAGCCCGTGGCTAATCTTGCTGAACCTGCCAACATTTCATCTAAACTGGCCTGTATGCGTAAACCAATAGGGCCTTTTATGTTTCTTGCAAGATTATCTAAAACAAACCTTGCTCCACTGTCTACGGTGTATCGCGATAACATAAACGGAAAAAGGATGTTTGCAGCACCGCCGCCCGCGGTTCTAAAAGCCTCATACGCGGCCCGCTGTCCGGGAACAACTACTGGATCGGGACCTAAAAAACCTTCTTCAATTGCATCAGCAGCGCTATATACGCCAAAACCCACAGCAACACCCGTCCCAAGAGCCGCAACCGTTTTACCAAGCCACTCCGCACCGCTTAAAGGAGTTCCAACTGGAAAAAGCGGTTTTGAATAAAGTTTCCCCGCGGTCAAAGCCGTAGTTGACATTCCGGCCTGTAAAGCGGGAACTGTTTTCGCTAGTTCTCCAAAGAAAGCACGAGCAAACGGCGCATCCTCTGCATTGCTAAATATTTTAGCAATGTCGTCATCTGTTAACATACGTTCTTTTGGGCTTTTTCCAGCGTAAATCTCAATTTCGTCTAGTATTGTCGCCGTCCCGTTTCTCAAGCTTTCGTATGTAATATAATTAGGGTCTTCTGCAAGCCGATCCTTAAAATCCACGCGCATGGTATCTACTAGGTCGTTTGCAAGAAACCCGCCTGAAGTCCGGGGAAATGACATATCTCCCGCCTCTATAGCTTCCTGTTTTGCTTGAGGAAAAAGATCGCGAGCCGTGTTCATTAGTTCAGGGGTTAAAATAACTTTGTTAATATAAACTTGCTTAAAAGTCGCAGGCTCCTTTGGAACAGACACGAGTGAAGGCACGTCCGTAGTTCCAATAAATTCTTCTACGTTTGCCCCGGTAGGGTCTAATTCAACGTTATTGTCGGCCATCATTAACCCCCCTATGGTATTTAATTAACTCTTCCAGCATCGCGTGTCAAAGAACCCCCCGTTTGAACTTGGTCGCTGGCGGTGCTTGCTTCAGCGCTTGAAGAAGAATCCAAAGACCGCTCATATATAAGAATTGCTGCGGTATACTCGCCTAACAATTCTTCTAGTTTTGGCTTCGTTGCTCTAGCTGTGGTTACTTGGAGTTCCGTATAACCTCCTTTAGTTCCACCATTTAGAACATCTACAATAGCTCCAAACTGTGCCGCCATTGAAGCCCTTGTAACATACAGTTGATCCAAAGCCCCTCGGTCTGTACCAAAAGCCGAAGCCTTAAAGTTCTTAACTTCTTCTTCTAAAAGTTTAACATCTAAAGCAAAAACTTTTCCTTCTACGCCCGATCTTCCAAGTTCAATAGTTTTTCTTGCTAAAGCGTCTAATTCAGCGTCAGCCCTTCTAGTAACACCAACTTTACTAGAAGGGCCACCTTCCGTATCAAAAAACCCAAGTGAGATTTCTTTAATAAACGAACCTATGTTTTTAAACACACGGTTAAAGCCCGAAGCTATGCCCTGAGACTTTGACAAGTCAACACCCGAAATTATCAGTGTATTATCTGAGTTAAATGAGTCCGGATTCACTGTTCCGTCTTCGTTAAACGCATATGCCGCAACGCTTCCCGGCGCTCCTCTCACAACAAAATTAGATGCATTACTTAAATCAGGAACGTTTTCCTGTCCAAGTATAGCTACGCGGGCCGCGATTGCCTTTTTCAAAGCTGGTCCAAGAGTTAAAGCACTAGGAACATAGCCCCCTTGGCCATCATTTGCAGCACTAGACCACTTCTCGCTTTGTTTCTTTGCCCAATATTCTATAATCATGTCAAACTGATTAGCCTCAGTAGCGGGCATTGTGTTAGTAGCGTATCTGTCTAGCTTGTCTTGATCTGAAAGCGCTTTGATCGTAGCGTCCGTGCCTTTAGCGGCAAGCAACGGCTCCTCTGCTTTCTCAAGTTCAAAGCGCTCTCTGTCCAAAATAGTTTTGGCTTCACCCTTAGCTTTCGAAACAAGGTCTCTTGCTTCTTGCAGGTCTAAGCCCTCTGCGGTCATGTTGTTTTTTGCAATGTTCTGTAAAAGAAGTGCCGCAGCTTTTTTCTCAGCTTCCGTGCCTTTAAAATTACGATCAAGTTCGTTTTGAATGTTTTTCCATTCTTGTTGACTTAAAAGACCTTCTGTATCTGCAACTCTATTAAGTAGCGATTCGGCCGCTTTGAAAACGTTTTGATCTTGTCGTGAAGCATCGCCTAACGCGGACCTAAGTTTTTCAATCTCAATTGACCGTTCATTTGTTGTAGTAAGGCGCTCAATCTCATAGCTGCGCTTAACCTTCGCAACAGAAAGTTGATTAGCCAAACTAAGTTCAGATGAAACTTTAGAGCTTTGATCCCTAAGTTCGGCTCTAAGTTTTTCAATTTCAACGCCTTGTTGGCCTTTGAGAGCCAGCAAATCTTTGTCAATAGTAGCGCTGTAAGATTTAAGGGCCGTCTTATAACCCTGCAACGTCTGATCTCGACCAGTTGTAAATAGCTGCCTGTTGTCTTGTAAAGTTTTTTGAAGCTCTCTTCCATCCCTTGCAATCTGTTCTTGCAGGTCCTGACCTCTTCGGGTTGTTTTGTCGGACATTCCTGCAAGTTCTTTTTGGTTCGCAAACAAGCGGGCTTGAGCGTCTTTGTTAAAGCCTTGTGTAAAGCTGATAATCTCTTTCTTAGCGGCTGTTTCCCCTTCTAAAGTGCTTGTACTCCAGCCTAGGTCAGATAACGTTTGAAGAGTTTTTCCAGACCCCGGAGCATTTGTAATAACTAGCTTGGTTTCTGTACCTTTATTAAGAGTTACAAACTCAACTTTTTCGGGAACAGCGCTCCATTTTCTAGCATTGTCTTGTTTTTGTCTCGGAGTGAGATTGGCAATCTCACCTATTTTATAAGTGTAACCATCAACAGTTATAGGGGCCGTAACTTGCACTTGAGTAAGCTCTTGAGGTTTTATTTCTTCACCCAAAGCCGCAAGGAACGGGGCAGCGGTTGTTGCGTCCCGATATTTTCCTGTTCTAAGAGCGGCGTTATACCTAGTCAATGAAAGAGGGTCTGTTAAATCGTATCTAGTGCCTTGCCCGGTCAGGTTTCCTTCCCCATTTACGTTATATAAAGTTTCAAATTTTGGAGTACCTGCCGATTTTTTAGCTGACGCTAATTCTAAGTTTTTTCTAAACGTGTCGTCAGCTTGAGCCTGATTCAAGCTGGCCTGCCTAGCGGCCATGCGAAGCTGACGTTCTTCGGCCGCCTGCGATTGTTTCGCAGTCAAAATGCCCGCGGACCGCGCTCCGATCTTGTCGGTTAACTGAGTTTGTGCCGCGGCATTAGCCAAGCGCTCCGCAATAGTATTGCCTTGCGTATTGCCTGCAAAGTTTAAAGCAGTGCCCGCAATGTCAAACAACATCTGAGCCTTCGCCATCTCGTTTTGCTCCGCAAGGGCCGCGGCCCGCGCTTCTTGGTCTAAGCCGCCTGCAAAGTATTTCTCGTAACCTGAAGCGTCTCTTTCGGCCTGCGCCATAATTCGACTTCCGCCGCCCGAGCTAACTGCGGCACCGTTGGAGTAACCGCGGACCTCTACAGGTCCGCCATTCCTAAAATTTACGGGTGGTGTGTTTCCCGCCCCCGCCGCCATGAGTGCGCCAACGCCCTCGTCCATCGGACCTTCCATCGGTACGTCACCAGCAATACCTTGCATCAACTCACCAATGCCGCTGTCCATCGCACCCTGCTCAGTCATCATTATAGTAGGCTGAGTTAAGGCTAAAACCGATTCCGGTGTTGCCATGGCGTCTTGCTCGCCAACGTAACCCGCAAGCTCTTGATAACGAGCATCTATAGGAAGCTGGTTGCCTCGAATCCCGTCAATCAAAGACTGATAGTCTTCTGCGCCTTCCAAATTCATCATCATATCTTCAGAGAACTGTGCGCCAATTTGCTGACCCGTGTTCTCGGCGTCCATCAATTGCGCTTCCATAGCAGGGTCTACGCCCATCGGAGGGGGAGCCATCGGAGGAGGGGGCATTGGAGCGCCACCCATCGGAGGTGGCGGCATCATATCTTGTGGCATCATGTCAGTCGGACCGCCCATTTGCCTAAACAACGGACGCTGCATAACAGAGCCACCCATCTGGTACTTATTAGCCAAAGAAGGGTCCATGCGCTGTTGCACGTTTTCAGGCAACTGAGAAAAGCCTTTGTATCTGTTTGGAACGTTCATTTACAATAATCCTGCTTTTTGTGCGCCGCCCGCGGCACTTAAACCCGCTATTCCCAAACCTAACATGGATTGGAAAGGTGAAGTTTGCGGCGCTGATGCCGCTGTAAGTGTAGATGACCCCGAAGGAGTACCAGAATAAATGTCTGAAAGGAAGCCATACTGCTGATAAGGTTGCGTATAACGCTGCAAGTTTGACAGACGTAGCGCATCCAAGCCCGCTTGACGGTTTCCACGCTCTAAAGCGCCCGTCCCCATTAAGTTTTGTAGGTCCATGCTGCCAAGGTTCGCCCGCATTTCTCCAAGACCCGCTTGCTGAATGCCCAGTTGACCATATCCGCTGGCCTGCGCCTGACGACGAGCCATTGCATTTTCCATCCCAGTTGCCGCAAACTGTTCTGCTGACATACCAAGATTTGCCGCGTTCTGTGCCGCTGCTTGACGACGAGCCATCGCTTGCTCGTATGTCTGACTGCCAAACTGTCCAGCCTGCAAGCCCATCTGAGACCGCTGCGCCGCCGCATTTTGACCACGGCCCATCTGTTGTTCAAACGCTTGCTGAGACCGCTGTGCCGCGCTTTCATATCCCGCAGCCCGCATCTGAGCCGCTGTTCGGCCCTGTTGCATCAAAATGTTACGGCCAAGCTCTGAGTTTTCAATGCCCTGACGCGCTCCGCCAAACGCTCCCGCACCTACAGCATTTGCTCCTAGTTGAGTTTTCTGTACCTCTCCAGCACGGGCCACGTCGGCTAAAGCTTGCTGCACAGCAGCATCTTCGTACTCGTTCATATAAGCTTTGGCGCTTGCCGGATCGTATCCACCCGTTGTTCCAGACAGATCGTCCATAGCGCCATAAGTATTTTGTATAGCCCGTGACGGATCATACTGGCCTGTAGTTTGGCCATAAGCCGCTATGCCTTGGTTGGCAAAGTTTCTTGCGTTAGTGGGATCAAACTGTGCCCCTGTACCATATAAAGAAGAAATACCGGAACGAACTGACTGATCCCCTCGGTCAAGGTAAGGCTGATATGCGCCCAAACCCTGTTGAGCCTGAGTAATCGCCGCTTGTTCAGACGCACTAAGACCCGCAATCTGGTAGTCAGGGGGAGCATACTGGGCGTCCTGATTAATTCCGCTAACTTCGTCTAAAGAATAGGTTCGACCAGCGTTGTAATCATCTTCGCCCTCAGTCCCAGTAGCCGCCGTAGATAAACGCTCAGAGATTTGTTGGTCAGAAAGACCCTGCTTACGCAAGTTTTGAACGTTTTGCCCAAAAATCTGCCCGCCAGTAAAGCCTTGAACGTCTTGTAAAAGTCCTAAACGGTAGGCTTCAATTGCCGGGTCTTGGCGGTTGGTTACAACTGTTTCGCTAACACTCATGCTACTGCACCCCCTTCAAAAGCTCGCATCATCTGGTACATGTTACGAACTCCCTGCTCTCTGCTTCCGTTACCCGCACCGCGGACGGCCTTTGCATTCATTACAAACTCTCCGTCAGACAACATCGCTGGGATATCGTCAGAAGTCTCTGTTCCGGGGCCCGCGATATAACCTGTCCGGCGTGGGAAGGATTCCATTGGACCGCCCGCCGCGGCAAATTGAGTTTGATTTTCTGCTAAGTATTGCTTATAAAGATCAGGATACTGCTCTTCCAAAGATTGAGCAACTTGTACCGTAGGTTGAGCCATTTGCTCCCCATAGTAAGGAACCATTACGTCGTCCATATTAGCGCCCATACCAGCTATAGGAGTATCTGTGCTGTACCTTCTAGGGAAATTAGCAAGACGCCGTTCAGAGGCCGAAGCGCTGTCATATGGATCGTCTACTTTTTCAGGCTCAATTTCATCAAAAGCTCCCAAGCCGTAGGCAAGAGCAGAACCAGCGGCAATAGTAGGTATATATTTTATGCTGCCCGGAACGGCCGCAGTAACGCTCTGGTTGGCGAGAGTTATAGCGTCCGCCATCTCAAACGGTTTTCCAGTAGCGTTTAAGGTATTAACTGCGCCCTGTACGTCTGGACCAACGGCAGCGACGGGATCGTTGTAAAACGTCCCACTAAGTTTATCCATCACGGGAGTGTTGCCCCCGGCTATGGCTTTGTTGCCCGCTTCTACATCATACGGCTTGCCAAACAGGGTGCTGCCTTCCGCTTTTCCAAGCTTAAACATAGAACTCGCACCGTCGCTAAGGTCTGGAAGCGCCCCTTGTTCAAAGCCTTGCCCAAACCTTTCAAACATATTTCCTTTTACGCCCTCGCCTTTCGCCATAACGCCCTTCATTCCAGAGCTAATACCGCCCAGTACGCCGCCTATAAGGCCCGCTTTTAACGATTCCTTAAAGTTCTTGCCTTGAGCCAATGCAGTAATTCCGCTGCCAATAAAGCCCGAAGCTATAGAACCTAACCCCGGTGCTATAAAGTTAAGCGCTATAGGCACAATAATCGGGGCAAGCTTCTTAAACACGTTCTTAACACCGGAGATAAGCTTCTTTAAGAAGAACTCCCGCTGTCCTGTGTAAGGGTTTACTGAGTTTGTTTCGCTGCCAATAATATATGCCGAAGGATCAGCGCCCGCGTTGGCGATAGCGATATCTACTTGAGACATAAGTTCAGGGTTGCCGTCACTTACTTCTTGAGGAATCAAACGTTCTCTTGTTTTTGCGTGAATGATAACATCGTCGCCGCCACGGCCCATTTTAGCCATGCGTTCTGCGGTTTCCCGCATGGAGTTAATGCCGTTCTGGGAGCCAAAAGCAAGGCG
>Ga0209634_1000635_pt1 | contig 27058 bp, 29 predicted proteins | sample LinPmetageLP40_FD_184043 | JGI IMG/M metagenome (GOLD analysis project Ga0209634, IMG submission 184043) | Marine viral communities from the Pacific Ocean - LP-40 (SPAdes) (version 2) | ecosystem: Environmental > Aquatic > Marine > Oceanic | place: Pacific Ocean | collected 2010-08-26 | reverse complement strand
AAATATGGCAAAAGAAGTAGTATTAAATTCTGCCCATCGTTATAATTGGGTAAATTTAGGAGGAGCAGTAAAACACCCCGAAGCAGGCAAAGGATTTGATATTTCACCTGATATAAATAAGTTAATGAATTTATCAGATTCAAATGTTAAAGTAATAGCAGCTAATGGTTATGGAGATCAAAATTTATTAAGGCAAATCATATCACAAGAAAATCCAGACGCAATAGTACATTTTACAGATCCCCGTTATTGGACTTGGTTATATGCTATGGAAAATGAAATTAGACAAAAATGTCCGTTAATTTTTTATACAATTTGGGATGATTTACCTTACCCAATGTGGAATAGAGAATTTTACCGTTCAGATGATATGTTACTTTGTATTTCTAAACAAACTAAAAATTTAGTTGAAAATGTACTTAGAGATTATCCAAAACCAGGAAGGGTAAAATATGTTCCTCATGGTATAGATGAAAAAAAATATTTCCCTGTTGTAAATGATTTTGAATTTGAAGCATTTAAAGAAAGAATTCTAGGGGAAGATAAAGATTTTGTAGTATTACATGTTTCTAGAAATATTAGAAGAAAAAACCAATCAGACATTATTTTAGCATGGAGAACATTTTTAGATCAATTACCAGTTGAAAAAGCTAAAAAATGTACATTATTAATGAAAACAGAAGGATCATTTGAACATGGAACCGACTTACATGCTGTAATTGATAGTTTATGTGACCCAGAAATTCACCAAGTAAAAATTGTTAATGAACGTTTTGATGATAAAGGATTAAATTATTTATATAATTGTTCAGATGCTCACATGTTTATGACAGACAATGAAGGTTGGGGGTTAGGTTTAACTGAATCTTTAACAGCAGGTAGAATGATTATAGCACCTGTACAAGGTGGTATGCAAGACCAAATGCGTTTTGAAGATGAAAATGGTGATTGGATTAATTTTTCAACAGAACACCCCTCAAATGCAGATGGTAAATATAAAAAATGTGGTGAATGGGCAATGCCTATATTCCCTAAAACACGTTCAGTAAAAGGTTCACCTATGACACCTTATATTTTTGCAAGTCAATGTTCAATTGAAGATGCAGCAATTGCATTAATGAAAGTTTACAAAATGAGTCCTGAAGAAAGACAAAGAAGAGGATTAGCGGGTAGAGAATGGGTACTATCAGACGAGTCAGGTTTTACGGCAACTAGAATGGGCCAAGGATTTATAGATAATATAGATAATTTACTTACAGGTGGTGGTGGATTACAATGGGAACCACAACCTCGGTTTTCAGTTATTAAAGTAGACGATTCTACTAAATTAGACAATTATAATCCATCACCAATGAGTTTAACACCAGAATTTTTAAAAGAAATACAATCAATATGAAGCCATTATGCGTAGTATCGTGTCCAATTGACACATTTTCAGGTTATGGAGCAAGATCAAGAGATTTTGTAAAAGCACTTATACAATCAAAAGGAGAAGAATGGGATATTAAAATTATGCCACAAAGATGGGGTGAATGTCCTTGGAATTTTTTAGATAAAGATGATCCTATAAAACAACGTTTTATAGGGGGATTACAACAACAACCAGACATTTGGATGCAAATAACTGTGCCAAATGAATTCCAACCAGTAGGAAAATTTAATATTGGTATTTCAGCTGGTATTGAAACAACAGTTTACCCAGCAGAATTTATTGAAGGTAGTAATAGAATGCATTTAAATTTAGTTAGTTCTGAACATTCAAAACAAGTTGCTTTATCTACTAATTTTGAAAGAAGAGATAAAAATAAACAAGTAACAGGTCAAGTTAAAATAGAAAAACCAGTTGAAGTATTATTTGAAGGATTAGATTTAGATAAATATTATAAATCTCCACAAAATTCAGAATTACTTAAAGATGTAAAAGAAGATTTTTGTTTTCTATATACGGGGCATTGGTTACCAGGAAGATTTGGGGAAGATAGAAAAAACACAGGTTTAATGATTAAAACTTTTTTAGAAACATTTAAGGGAATGGGAAAGAAAAAACCAGCACTAGTTTTAAAAACTAATCATATAAATTATTCTTTAATAGATAGAACAGATATTATTAAAAAAATCAATAATATTAGAGATCAAGTTACAGGTATATTACCTAATATTTACTTAGTACATGGTGAAATGACTGATAATGAAATGAACCAATTATATAATGATAATAAGGTAAAATCATTTGTGTCATTTACAAAAGGTGAAGGTTATGGTAGACCACTAGCTGAAGCAGCAATCACAGGTAAACCAACAATTGTATCTAATTGGAGTGGACATAGAGATTTTTTATTCCCTGATTATAATATATTAATTGGGGGAGAACTTAAATCAGTTCACCCTTCATCAGCAAATCAGTTTTTAATAAAAGAATCACAATGGTTTAATATTAATACAGATATTGCAAGTAGAGCTATGAAAGATGTATTTAAAAATTATAAAAAATATTTAGAAAACTCACGTAAAAATACAAAATATCTTAAAGATAATTGGTCTTTTGACAAAATGGTAGAAAAATTAGAAACATTATTACCTAAAGTACAACCAACACCTAAAACACAAACTTTAAAATTACCTAAGCTTAAAAAAATAGGAACTAAACAAGAATTACCAAAAATAAAATTACCAAAACTTAAAAAAATAGAATCATAATGAAACAATTAGGAGATAAATTAGTAATAAGTCCCGTTTGTGGGAGTGATGCTTGTTATGAGTCTGAATTTATGACAGCAGACGGACTAGTAAAAACATGGCTTTGTATGACTAGTGGCTACACTTCAAATACCACAATGACTTTAGATAGTGAAGCCCTCAAACAAACTTTAGAATTTACAGCTGAATTAATTAAAGATTTAAGACAAGACCATGAACCTCCTGGGGGTGGAGAAAAGTTAGTTTGGTTCCCTACAGCAATTACATTACCAAATAAAGGAATGGTATTTCCTGAACCTATTAAAGGTACAAGCGATTGGGGATGGACAGTAGTAAAAGCTATTCCAATTCCTGAAGAAGACCAACATAAATACCCAGATGCAACTAATCCAGGAGTTAATTATAAGTTTAAAATGGATATGAAAAATATGAAACGTTTTGAAAAATTATGTTTTATGGACGCAGCTGAAGAAATGGGGATGTTTGCTAAACCCATTACAAATGAAAATTAGTTATGCAATCCCCGTATGTAATGAACATGTTGAACTAAGAAAATTATTATCGTTTTTAATAAAACATAAAGGTAAAAATGATGAAATAATTGTTCAATGTGATCAGGGTAATACTACACCTGAAGTATACAAAGTATTATATGATTTACAACAATCTTACACTGAATTTCCATTAAATGGTAATTTTTCAAATTTTAAAAATAATTTAAAAGAACAATGTTCAGGTGATTGGATATTCCAAATTGATGCTGATGAATTACCACATGAATTTTTAATTACAAACCTTAAAGAAGTATTAAAATCCAATCCAACAGTAGAAATGTTTATGGTTCCTAGGGTTAACACTGTAGGAGGTTTAACACAAGAACACATTAATAAGTGGCGTTGGAATGTAAATGAAAAAGGTTGGGTTAATTGGCCAGATTATCAAACACGAATTTTACAAAATACTTCTAAAATTAAATGGAGCAGTAAAGTACATGAAGTATTATTGGGTCATAATACATTTTCACCATTACCTCAAGAAGAAGAATGGTGTTTATATCACCCTAAACACATTTTAAGACAAGAAGCACAAAATAATTTTTATGATTCATTATGATAAAAATAAAATTAGTAGAATTAAGTAAACATAGAAATGAATGTGCTTTTAGACCTTATTTATGGGCTCAAAATATTCTAAAAGAAATAGGTATAGAATTTACTGAAGGGGATTCTTATGATTTTGCGTGGGTAGCTCAAGCTAGTTTTCTTAATAAAAAAGTACCTTTAGATCAATCTGTAAATGATGGTTTAGAATTTTTATCTAAAATAAGTGGTGATTATATGTTACTAGATGGTCAGGATTCAACATCATTGCTAGGATCATATGAAGTATTTAAAGAATCTAATGCGATATTAATGTTAAAAAATAGTCTACTAAAAGATAGATCATTATATAAACAAGGATTAAATTTAGGACGTTATTATTGGGGAGTAGGTGATTATAAGTTAGAAGATTTTGATAATTATTCTAATAGAATTGTTTTAAGTGGGGTTAATTGGTTAAGCACACACTGGGCAGGTATTAAACCCCAATGGTATAATATACCTAATAAACAATATGATGTGTCAGCTATGTTTCAATACCCTCAAGGAATAGATGTTTATGAACATAATCAATTACAAAGTATACACTATGACAATCATAGAAAACCTATGATGGATGTTTTATCCAAATTAAATTATAATATAGCAAAATTAGAAAATGGTGTAAGAGTATCTCAACAAGAATATTATCAAAAAATATCCTCAGCCAAAATATTACTTGCACCTTTTGGGTATGGTGAAATGGCCCCTCGTGATTTAGACGCAGCACAATTTGGTGCAGTATTAATTAAACCAGATATGAGTTTTATTGATACTATACCTAATATATTTGAAAATGGAAAAACGTATATAGCATGTAAACATGATTATTCTGATTTAGAAGAAAAAATTGATAAAATATTAGGCTCTTATAATGATTATTCGTACATTATAGAAAACGCAAGAAAAAAATTTGAAAACCAAATGAAACCTGAAAGTATAGCCCTTCATTTATATAATATATTAAAAAACTTAAAAGGAATTAGTATATGACATATGTATTTACTTTTTTAGGTGAGTTTGGTTATGAGTTACTAAATTGGCAAGGCACTATTCGTAAATGGTCTAAACTATATAAACAACCTGAAGACAAAATAGTCATTTGTAGTAGGAAAGGACTAGAACAATTATATGAATTCGCAGATGAATATATTAATATATCAGAATTAGATTCATATAATAATACTATTGGAGATTGTTATACATGTTATGTATTTACTAATCCTAAAGCTGACAAAGCACCTAGAAACGAATGGAAAATTACTAGAACAGGATTACATTTAGATAATACTAAGTATGATATACAAGAATTAGTTATAAGTAAATTACAAAATAAAAATGTAAAATGGATTTGGAGTTCTGATTTTGTAGAAATGGATGGATTAGCATTTGGGTTAGAAGGCCCAGGAGGTAGAGGGGGAATATACAATAATCCATCAAATCAATTAAATTTAAATAATAATGAATACACTAAGATACAACCTACAGATTGCAAAAAGAAAATAGAAGATGAATTAAATTTTAGCCTAGAAGAACCATATATATTATGCCAAACAGGGTGGAGATCACATATAGGAATATCTCATGCAGAAATAGATTATGAATCATATTTATTAGAATTTATTAAAAAATATAATGTAATTTTATTAGATTTTAAAACAGGAAGATCACACGATAGTTATTCAAAATTTAAAAATAAATATATAAATTACCAATGTAAATCACTTAATGAACAATCTGTTTTAATAACTAACGCAGATAAATGTATATTTTTTACTGAGGGTGATTTTAGAAGTCATTTGTATTTGCCCCCCATGATGGGAAAAGATGTCCATGTAATTACATCAAAGGATGTTTGGAATTTACATTCTGCCCCTTACCAATATTGGAATGAAAATGTGTTTAAATTTGGGGGACAAATAATTCCTCATGTATTAGAAGAAAATTTAGAAATAAAAATATAATTATGAAATTTAAAGATTTAAAATCAACAGTAAATGAACAAGGTGAATATGTTACACAAATAATTCATTTTGTTGGTGGTGTTAAACGTACTTATGATGGAATTATATCAAAATCAATAAGACAAGGGCAATTTACAAAATTTAAATGTAAAAATGGTGCTTGGGTAATGGTTAATGATAATAATGTATTAATGATAGAAGTATTTCCTGAAAATGATTAATATATACCAACCCACATTAGGAAAAGAAGAATTAAAAGCTGTTGAAGAAGTTTTTAAATCTAATTGGTTAGGAAAAGGACCTAAAACAGAAGAATTTATAAAACAGTTTGGAGCTAAATTAGTAACATCAAATTATAAAGATGCAGGTTTTTCAATAGCGTCTGCCGAAAATTTATTAACTATATCTAGTTGCACAGAGGGATTATTTCAAGCAGTTGATTTATATGTTAATGAAGGAGATGAAGTTATATTACCATCAATAAGTTTTATAGGAGCAGCAAATGCAATATTAGCTAAAAAAGCAACCCCCATTTTTTGTGACGTTAATTCTAGAACATTGAATGTAGAACTAAAACATATTGAAGAAAATATAACATCTAAAACTAAAGCAGTAATTGTAATACATTATGCTGGGGTACCATGTGATATCAAAAATATAGCAAAATTATGTAAGTCAAAAAATATAAAATTAATTGAAGATAATGCTAATAGTCCTTTTAGTAAAGTTAATGAAAAAAATACAGGTACTTATGGTGATATAGGATTATGGTCTTTTGATTCAATGAAACAACTAGTAATGGGTGATGGAGGAATGATATATTGTAAAAACCATGAAGATAAAATAAAATTAGATAAATTAACATATTTAGGATTAGAATCTAAAAGTGGTTTTTCAAATACAGTAGATAAAAAATGGTGGGAATTTGATGTATCCTCTCCTTCTCGAAGATCTATCACTAATGATATTCAGGCAGCAATTGGTATAGAACAACTAAAAAAAATAGATGATCAAATTATAAAACGTAAATTAATTCATGATACTTATACAAAAGAACTAAAAGATTTAGATTGGTTATTACTTCCACCACCAATTGAATCAACAATAGTTAGTTCATATTACATGTATCATATTCAAACATCTGATAGAGATAAATTAGCCAAATATTTACGTGATAAAGGAATTTACACAACATTTAGATATTATCCATTACATTGGGTCAAATATTTTAACCATAACAGTAAATTACCAAATACAGAATATTTAGCTAAACATACCTTATGTATTCCCTTACACCAAGGATTATCACAAGAAGATGTTAAATATATTATAACAACAATTAAAAAATTTAAATAAAATGGCTAATGTATTACTAACAACTGTGTGTGATAATGGATATGCTTTAGGGGCACAAGTAATGATATATTCAATATCTAAAAACGTAAAAGATTTTGAAAAATGTGATGTAAAAGTATATTATAATGATCATATAGCACCCTTATCAGAAGAAAATAAAAATAAATTTAAATCAATAGGAAATAATATAATATTAGAACATGTAGACGAATCAAAATATTTAGATGCAAAAGTACCGTACCATCAAGGTCGTGATATAGGATCTAAAGCAGCTTATTTAACTTTAGAATCATTTCAAGAATATGATTATGATAAAGTAATTATGTTTGATGTAGACATGTTATGTATAAATGATTTTTCAGAACTTTTTACTTCTGATTATGAATTTGGAATTTTTAATAGAAATACAGGATTTGTAGTATTAGGTAATAATGTGAGAACTCCAGAAATATATAATGGTTTAATTTCAAATATACAAAACCATAATGGAGATTTTATGGATCAGGGAATTATAAATAATGTACTAAGTCATTTATTTCAACCTTTACCTAGCATATATAATCAATATAAGCCTATTTTTAATAATACAGATGAAACTAAAATATTACATTGGGCTCATTTTGATTATATAAAACCTTGGGCTTTATCTGAATGGAGTAATAAGGTGGAATTATTTCAAGATGTCCCTCCGTACCCCCACCCTAATAAAGAAACAGGAAATATCCCTACATTAGCATGTAAACCTGCTTATGAACTTTGGGAAGAATATAAAGAAAAAATGTTTAAAGAATGGAATTAAATAATATAAATTTTAATAATAAATATGATATCCCTGGATGTATAAATACTTCAAGAGAAGCTACTATCCAATGGTGTCCCGATTTTCATCAAAAATACGAATCATTTAAATCACAGTTAGAAAGTTTAGTTAAAAATAATCAGGCAAAAACCTTTTATAAATTTAGTGATGGAGAATATCTTTTTGTTAAAGGGATAGCTATGGGTAGTACAAGTAAAGGTACAAGAGACACTAATATAGGTTGTAATGATTTGGATTTAACTCCTTTTCGTGAAGGTATAATTAAAAATGATTTTTATATGACTGAATATTATAAACAATCTCTCCAAGAATTTTATGAATACTTTCCTAGTAAAGATCCAATCCCCGCAGAATTTGTTTATGGTTTAATAGCAAATAGATGGTTTTTTAAAACTTTTAAAGGTAAAATTGGTATTATAGGAGCTAAAGAAAAATTAGAATTAATACAATCTTTATTAGAATATAAAGAATATAGAGACTATTTAGGAATTGATAAATTTGAAGACTACATCTGTGTTCCCCAAAAATATGCATGTGATGATATTGAAGCTACTAATAAAATAGTAAAAGATCAATTAAAGAACGCTACATCTAAAATATTTCTAGAGGGCATAGGTCACGCTAAACAAGCACTATTACATAGAATGAAAGAATATTACCCAGCTGTATATGTTTCTGTAGGTAGTGGTATTTGTGCTATTGCAGGAGTTCAAGATTGTATAGGAAGACCTTATTTTGCTAATTGGAAAAATTATAGAATAGAAGAATATGACTATTCAAATATTAGTATATGGAGAGATAATGGAGCTGAAAAAATTATTTGGTTAAATAATAAAAAATAATATGAAAATTTATATCTCTACATCAGACAAATACGTTCATTTAATGGAACCTTTTGCATTCTTATTTAATAAGTTTTGGTCTAGTGATCAACAAGTAGTTGTATTAGGTTATAATAAACCAGACTTTAAATTACCAAACAATTTTAAATTTATTTCTATGGGTATTTCTAGAAATGACCCAAAAGAATGGTCAACAGATTTACGAAATTATTTCCAATCAATTGATGATGAATGGTTTATATATGGGACTGAAGATATGTTTTTATTACATCCTGTAAATTTTAATTCTTTAAATAAATTAAAGACTTATATGAAACCAGGGGTAGGAAGAATTAATATAACAAATGATGTATATCATCGTAAAGATTGGTTGCCCATAGAAGATAATGTAATAAAACTTACTCAAACGGCGGAATATAGGATTTCTTGTATATATTCAATTTGGAATAGAGAATATATGTTAAAATATTTACAACCAGAAATGACCCCTTGGGAATTTGAAGTAAATGGATCATCAGCAACTAATAATGATGGTTATGAAATGATAGGATTAAAATCGGATTTTCCCCTACATTTATCTATAGCTATTCGAAGAGGTAATTTTTCAAATTTAGATTTTAGATTTGATAACGAATACCACAGAACATTAGATCAATCAGTAATTAATGAAATGATTAATAATAAAATCTTAGAATATGAATAAAATATTAATAACAGGGGGCACAAGTACAGTAGGTAAACACTTAAAAGAAATATTACCAGATGCCATTTATGTTAGTAGTAAGATGTGTGATTTAACTGATATAAAAAAAGTTAGAAAACTAATATCCTTCAACACCCCCAATATAGTCATCCATTTAGCAGCTAAAGTTGGGGGTATTCAAGATAATATATTAAAACCAGCAGAATATTTTGATGATAATATATTAATGAATACAAATATATTAAAAGTGTGTTATGAATATAAAGTTAAAAGGTTTGTAGGGATATTAAGTACTTGTATTTACCCAGATAAGGTTAATTCTTATCCTATGAAAGAAGAAGTAATGTTTAATGGTCCCCCAACACCAACTAATTTTAGTTATGGATATGCAAAAAGAGCACTAGCAGTACAAATTAATGCTTATAATAAACAATATGGTACAAAATATAATTATTTAATACCTTGTAATTTATATAGTGAGTATGATAATTTTCATAACGAAAATAAAATGCATTTTATGACAGCATTACTTAAAAAAATAAAATCATCAGATAAAATACTAAATCTATTAGGCACAGGTAAACCATTAAGGCAATTTATGTATGCAGGTGATTTAGCTAAAATTATAAAAGAAATTATAGATAAAGATATAATTAATAATTTTAATGTGGCTACCCCAGAAAATTTATCTATAAACGAAATGGCAAATATCTCATTAAACATTTTAAATAAAGATCTTAAAATAAAATATTCTAAACCTGAATTAGATGGGCAGTTTAGAAAAGATGTAAGTGCAGATAGAATGAAAAAATTAATTCCTAATTTTAAATTTACCAAATTTAAAGAAGGAGTAAAAAAAGTATATGATAAAATTAGTTAATGATACAATAAATAATAAAGATATTGATCAATTAATAAAATGGTTAGCAACATATCCTAGATTAACTAAAGGTCCGTTAACTATAGAATTAGAACAAAAATGGTCAAATTGGTTAGGAGTAAAAAATTCTGTATTTTGTAATTCAGGTTCCTCTGCAAATTTACTTATGTTATGGGCATTAGTAGAGGCAAAAAGAATAACAACAAATGCAAAAATAGTTGTTCCATCAACAGCATGGGCAACAGATTTATCTCCTGTAATACAGTTAGGGATGACACCTATTCTTTGTGATGTTAATTTAGAAGATTTATCTGTAGATTTAAATCATTTAGAAGATATTTTTAAAGAAACTAAACCAGAAGTATTATTATTAGTGTCTGTTTTAGGGTTAGTACCTAAAATGATGAGTATAAAAAGACTTTGTGATAAGTATAATGTAATTCTTTTAGAAGATACATGTGAAAGTATGGGTTCTACGTGGAGTAGTAAAAAACTAGGAACATTTGGATTAATGTCTAGTTTCTCAACATATTTTGGACACCATATATCTACTATTGAAGGGGGGTTTGTATCAACAGATGATGAAGAATTATATGAAGTACTTAAATCAATAAGGAGCCATGGATGGGATAGAGATTCTAGTATTAAATACAGTAAACAATTAAGATCTAATTGGAAAACATCTGATTTTGATGCCTTATATACTTTTTACCATTCAGGTTTTAACTTAAGATCTACAGATTTACAAGCTTTTATAGGATTAGGACAAATAGATAAATTAGATGATATATGTAAAAAAAGAAATATAAATTTTAAAATATATCAAGAAAAACTATCAAATTTGAAACCTAATATAATAGATAGAGGATTTATATCTAATTTTGCTTATCCTGTTATTAGTGAAAATAGAGATGCTATAGTAATTGCTTTGCAAAAAGAAAATATAGAAGTAAGACCTATGATTTGTGGGTCAATGGGAACACAACCTTTTTATGTTAAAAATTATGGTAAAAAAGAATTACCTAATGTGTCTATAGTAGACAAATATGGTTTTTATGTTCCTAACCATCCAGGGCTAACTAAACAGGATATAACTAAAATATCTAATATTATTTTAAACACGTAAATGAAAAAGAAAAATGTTGTATATTGGGTAGGTATTAAAGACCAACGAAATAATGAAAAATATGGTAATTTTGAGTATTTTGAATATTCAAAAAATACTTGGAAATCATTTTGTAAAAAATATGATTGCCATTTTGTAGAATTTAATACTCCTGTTGAAGATGATTTAGTAAAATTTAGACCAAATTGGCAAAAAGCAATATTTATTTTTGATGAATTAAAACGTAAAAAAATTAATTATAATCAAATATGTTTAGTAGATTCAACATTAATGGCTATGCCTCAATGCCCTAATTTTTTTGAATTAACAAATAATAAATTCACAGGTTGGTGTGATACAGATAACATGCGTTGGATATATGATAGTATTCAAGGGTATAAACCATTTTTTAATAATTATAATTTTAATCAAGATAAGTATATAAATTCAGGTTTTATAATCTTTAATGAAAGTCATAAAGATTTTTTTGAATCATTCAAAGAATTATACTGCAGTAATGTAGATGCCTTTTGTGAACTTCAAGATAATATAATTAAAAAAGGAACAGAACAAACCCCTTTTAATTATTGGTTACAAATAAAAGAAATAGATGTTAATAGAACATTACCTATAGCGTTTAAATTAACCCATATGCATAGAAAAGACCTATTTCACCACAATTGGCAATTAGATAATACTGAATTTGAAGATAAAACACCTTTTTTTATAAAATATGGTTATATCGCAATATTTAATGGTATTCCTAAAAATCAACGTCCATTAATTATGAAACAAACTTATGACATTATAAAAGATAAATTATGAGTAAAAATATAGTTTTTATGATAGCTGTCCCAAAAGATGGGCACTTACCTCCTGAATATGAATTTAGTATTAAATCTTGGAAACATTTTTGTAAAAAACATAATGCTGAATTATTCATTATGGATGATCCCGTAATAGATCCTAACCAAATGAGTGTAATATTACAACGTTATTTTTTATTTGAAATATTAGAAGCTCAAAATATAGAATATGATAATATATTACTAGTAGATGCTGATACAATAGTTCACCCAGATTGTCCTAATATGTTTGAATTAACAAATGAAAACTATACGTTAATTCATGATGATGGTTCATATGATTGGATATTAAGGGGCATGGAACATTATCAAAGATTATTATTTAAAGGAGAGTGGTTTCCTTTTTGGGAATATGGAAATAGTGGGTTACAAATTGTAAATAAAAAACATAAACCTTTTTTTGATGAAATGAGAAAATTATATTTTAATAACTCAGAATTAATAAATAATACAAAAAACACATATGGTATTGGTGCAGATCAAACAATACTAAATTTTATGTTACACCGACATAATATAGAACGTACAATGCTACATTATAAATTTAATATGACTTGTATGCCTAAAAAAGAGATAATAGGAGAAGACATGCTTCATACTAAAATGGGGTATGTAATGCATTTTAATGGATTACCTGATAAAAAACAAACTGTACCTTATTGGATGGGTAAAACTTACAAATATCTTTATGATTAAAGTTGGTCAAATAGGTGAGGGTAATTTTGGTAAAAAAATATTATCAAAATTAAAGTCTATAGATAATATTTCTGTAGAATGGGTGTGTAATTCCCATAATAAATGGTGGGAGCAAGAAAAAGTAAATTGGGTTATAATTGCAACCCCCAATGAATTTCATTATGAACAAGCTAAATATTTTTTAAAAAACAATACTAATGTATTTTGCGAAAAACCTGGTACTTTATGTTCTAAATCTTTAAAAGAACTTATACAAATATCTAAAGATAATAATTTACATTTTTATATTGATGATGTTTTAATGTATGAAGATATTACCCCCCAAACTAATTATGTGTATAAAAAATGGGGCAGTTTATCCTCTAATATAATAGATAGAATGGCTTATCATCATTTTTATTTAATATTTGATAAATTAAAAAATTCAAACCCAAAAATTAAAATATTAAAAAATAAAATAAATCATAAGATATTTGAATTAACTTTTTCTGATTTAAAATATAGTTTTGAATATAATTTTTCATGGCATAAACCAAAATTTCATAACATAAAACCACAGTATAATGGAGATGCACTAAAATTAATGTTAACCCACGTACTATATGGAAATGTAGATTTTAATTTAAATTTACAAAGAAGTTTATTTGCAACTAAATTAAGTGAATTTGTAAAAAAAGAACTATATGGTAAATGTGCTGTAATAGGGGCAGGTATTTATGGAATTACAGCAGCAATAAAATTAAGAACTAAGGGCTTTGAAGTAGATTTATTTGAAAAAGAAAACGATATAATGAAAGCGGCTTCTGGGATAAATCAATATAGAATACATAGAGGATACCATTACCCACGTAGTTTGGACACAATTAAATCTTGTAAAAATAATGAACAATCATTTATTAAATATTATAATCGTTCTGTAATTTATAAAAACGATCATTATTATTCTATAGCCGAGGAAGATAGTTTAACATCTCCTGAGCAATATTTAACAACATTAGATAAAATGGGGTTAGAATGGAAAATAACAGAAACTATACCTAATTGTAGTCTTACAATAAAAGTTAATGAAAAATTATATGATCCAAAAGTTTTAAAAGATATATGCCACAATAGAATAAAAGGAAATGGAATTAATTTATTATTAAATAATAAAATAAATAAAAAACTAAAGGGATACCAATATAATATACATGCAACTTATTCTTCTTTAAATAGTTTAACACAAAATAAACAAGAGTATCAATTTGAATTATGTGAAAAACCTTTATTTAAATTACCTAAACAATACAAAAATAAAAGTGTAGTAATAATGGATGGCCCTTTTATGTGTTTTGATCCATATTCAAATACTGAATATCATTTAGGGGGTAATGTTGTTCATGCTATTCATGTTCGTAATATAGGAAAAAAACCAGAAATACCTTCTGTATATAAAAAATACCTAAATAAAGGAGTTATAAAAAACCCTAAATACACTAATATCGATAGATTTATAGAATCTGCTAAGAAATTTTTCCCTAAAATAGAACAATCAAAACATGTGGGTTCCCTATATACTATTCGTACAGTATTGCCATATAAGGATGATACTGATGAAAGGCCCACAATTGTAAGTAAACAAGATAATAATATAGTTTTATTTAGTGGTAAAATAGGTAACTGTGTAGAAGCAGCTAATAAAGTTGAAGAAATAATTAATAAATTTTAAAACAAAAATGAAAATACTAGTAACTGGAGGGGCAGGATTTGTGGGTACAAATTTAATAAAAAGATTATTAAAAGAAAAACATAAAGTTGTATCATTAGATAATTATGATTCAGGTCTTAAAAGTAACCATCAAGATGGTTGTAAATATATTAATAAGGATGTATTAGAAATTGAATCTATAATAAATAATTTTGACATAGTTTTTCACCTTGCAGGACTAAGTAGAATACAACCTTCTTTTGATCAACCTTCTCACACCATTAATGTGAATACAATAGGAACTGAAAGAGTATTATCATTTGCTAAAAAAAATAATAGTAAAGTGATTTATGCGGGTTCATCTTCAAGGTGGCATAACCCATATCAGTCTCCTTATGCAACAAGCAAACATTTAGGAGAAGAGTTATGTAAAATGTATAAAAAAACATATAATATGGAAGTTGAAATATGTAGATTTTATAATGTATATGGACCCCATGAAATAGTTGATGGTGATTGGGCGGCTATAACAGGTGTATGGCGAAGACAAATCCGTGATGGTAAAGAAATTACAATTGTAGGTGATGGAGAACAAAGAAGAGATTTTACTTATATAGAAGATATTGTAGATGGGTTATATAAAGTATCTATTAAAAATATAAAACATAAAGACGCATGGGAATTAGGCACAGGGAATAATTATTCTATAAATGAATTAGCTGAAATGTTTAAATCAAGATTTAATTGTTCTGTTAAGTATATTCCTAACCAAAAAGGAAACTATAGGATTACTAAAAGAGAAAATGATGATGCTAAAAAATTGTTAGGATGGCAACCTAAAGATATTTTAAAACAATATATTAGTAATTTATAAATAATAATATGATATTAACAAAAAAATATGTAATTGGGACGCATGTAATGTTCTATGAAATTGAAATCTATAAAGAATTTATAGAGGGTATGTGTAATATGCTCAAAATTATTGACAATAAAGAAAATGTGCATATTGATCTTTGTTTAAATATGCAAGAATATTTGGAACAAATAGAAGACAATAAATATGACTATATACTTAATTGTTTTAATGATGGATTAAAAAAACTAAAAACATTAGGAATTAATAATCTAAAATCATATACTAAAACAATGAAAGATAAAATATATTTCCACACAGATTATAGACGAAATTTAAACTATAATTATTGTAAGGAGGTTGATTATGTAGTATGGGGGGAGACAGATAGTTTAATACCTAAAGAAGGATTAGGAGCTATAGATGCATTATCTAAATATACAGATTCAATAGAAGATTATAAATATATTATGTCATTTGCAGATAGAAAAATGTGGGATAATAGTTGGGACCCAACAGTACATCCTAAATATCTTAATCATGTGTTTGTAGACGATAAAAATGGACATTTAAACCCTAATCAAGCAAAGTCTAAAATGTCTATTGAAGAAATGAATAAAATTAATAGTGAAATTGAAGATTTTGATTTTATTCAAATCCCATACACTAAAATAGACGGCTCTTTTTTAGTTATATCATCTGACTTAATTAAAAGTGGAGTTAATATACCACTAGCAATGTTATATAATGATGATGAGGGATTAGGTATAAGTTATAACCAATTGCATGAGGGAAATGTAAAACAATACATTTGTAAAAATTTACTAAAAGTACATGCAAGACGTCATCCTAAAAAAAGAATGTATGTTAAAAATGAAAATAATGGATTTTCGTTTAATGATTCAAAAGGAAATGCATTTCAAATATTTAAAGAACTTTCACAAGCTAATATTAAAACATTACATAATGGAAAGGGAAAATTTTATGAATACAACGATTTAAAAGAAAAAATATGAAAACAGCACTAATAACAGGTATTAATGGTATGGATGGTTCCCATTTAGCAGAACTTTTAATAGAAAAAGGATACAAAGTATATGGATTAGAAAGAAGAACATCTAGTCGACATAGAAAAAATTTAGAAAATATAGAAGATAAAATAACACTTTTATCAGGTGATTTAACAGATCAAAATTCTTTATTAAGAGCATTAAAATTATCAAAACCGGATGAAGTATATAACTTAGCAGCACAGTCATTTGTAAAAGCATCATTTGATATACCTGAACAAACATCAAATGCAACAGGTATGGGTGTATTACGAATGTTAGAAGCAATACGAGAATATGGTAAATCTATTAAATTTTACCAAGCAGGATCTAGTGAAATGTTTGGTAAAGTACAAGAAACACCACAAACAGAAACTACTTCTTTTTACCCAAGAAGTCCTTATGGAGTTGCTAAATTGTATGGTCATTGGATTACAAAAAATTATAGAGAATCGTATAATATGTTTAATGTAAATGGAATATTATTTAATCATGAATCAGAAAAAAGAGGAATTGAATTTGTAACTAGAAAAATCACAGATGGTATAGCAAAAATACATTTGGGTATAAAAGACCATATATTATTAGGTAATTTAGATGCAGAAAGAGATTGGGGGTACGCACCTGATTATGTAGAAGCTATGTGGTTAATGTTACAACAGGATGAACCTAAAGATTATGTAATATCAACAGGTGTGAAATATTCTATTAAAGAATTTTTAACTATGGCATTTAAAGTAATAGGGATTGATGATTGGGGCAAGTATGTAAAACAAGACGCAAGATATATGAGACCAGCTGAGGTAGATATGTTAGTAGGGGATTCATCTAAAGCACATGAAGAATTAGGATGGAAACCTAAAACAAGCATTCAAGAAATGATAAAAAGAATGGTTAATAATGATATAAAATTATTAAAAAAACAATATGAATTATGATAGAAGGACTATTAAAAAATATTCCAGATAAAAACCAATGGTTAGCTACTACATCCCATAAATTTAAATATGATGTTTGGGAATTTTGCCAAAATTCTATGTTTAAAGAAATGAATGTAGTTGAATTAGGAACAAGTAATGGGCATAGTACACACATACTAAGTCATTTATTTAATCAAGTTTACACTGTAAATAATAATGAATCAGCTTTTGCAAAAGAATTTAATAAAGAACTTAATAATATAACATTTTACAATTTTGATTTATATTTGTCAGAATGGCAAGTAAAAAATGGTGATGTCTTTTTTATAGATGCGGACCACAGTTATAATGGGGTATGTAGTGACATAGTAAATAGTCTTAAAGTTAAATCAAATATCTTAGATAAAAAAATACTAATATTTGATGATTATGGTCTTCAACAATATACTTATACAGTTAAAAGAGCAATTAATGAGTTTGTAGATAAAGGAATTTTAGAAGTTTTAGGCTATATAGGTCATCCTCCGGGGCATAGTTTTGATGGCTCATCTGAAAGGACACTAACTGATTATGAAGGCATAATATGTCAGGAAATATAAAAAATATTACAATTGCAATTGATGATATCCACCCAGAAAAGGGTTGGGGATTACAAGGTGATATTTGTATGGAATATTTAGAAGAACTTAATAAAGAATTTGGAGCTAAATTTACTTTATTTATACCCTCTAATTACCATAATAATTACCCTATATCAAAACATAAAGATTGGATAGATTGGTTAAAATCAAAGGGATACTTTGAATTAGCGGCCCATGGTCATTATCATATGTGTGAAAGAACAGATATAGGAGAATGTGAATTTTTTGAAATAGATACTGAAGATAAAGCTAAATTAAGAATAGGGCAAATGATGAGTGAATGGAGTAAAGTAAACCACAAACCCACAGGATGGAGGAATCCTGGTTGGTTAGCCCACCCTGAAGCTGTAAAATGGTTGGGACCACAATTTAAATATTCAGCTGTACATTATGAACATAATCATAACTTACAATGGGAATGTAAAACAATATATGGGCATGATGGTATAAACAAAACAGATATTAAATTACATAATAATAATGTTATGTTCCAATCCCATATAGCAGGAGATTGGAATGATAATGTGTGGAATGAAGAAAATTACAATCAAATTAGGCTTTCATTACAACATTTAATACAATTTAAACCTAAATTTAGTACATTACAAGAGATAATATGAATATAGCATTTTTTACAGAAATGGGGTTTCAAGGAAAAGTATCTAGAACCCATGATAATATGAGGGTAGAATTCGCGTGGATGTGTGCTTTAGAAGCAGATCATTGGAATATAAACCAATCCCCAAACCAACAATATGATTTAGGTATTGCAATTATTCCAAAAAACAACCCCCAATTTGATATAAATAAATTAAAACAATATTGTAATAAAATAGCGGTAATGCAAGAGGGCCCTAATTGGTATTGGCAAGATTACCCCTTAAACCAACAAATATGGTACTACAATACTATACAAGAAGCTGACATTATGTTTGTTCATAATGAATCTGATAAAAAATATTATGAAGGACTAACAGGTAAAGAATGTAAAGTTTTAACTAGTTTAATGATTGAAGATTCTGTTAATAATTTACCACAAGTAGAAAGAAAAGATATTATTATTGGTGGTAATTTTTGTAGTTGGTATGGTGGTTTTGATTCATATGTAATTGCACAAGAAGCTAATTGTCCTATTCATATTCCTAGTATGGGAAGAAAAATTGAAGGCGAAGAACAAATGCCTAACTTAAATCATCTACCTTATATGAATTGGATAGAATGGATTAATGCCCTTAATAATTTTAAATATGGTATCCACTTAATGCGTACACATGCTGCGGGGACATTTGCTTTAAATTGTGCTTATTTAGGTATACCTTGTATTGGATATGAGGGATTAGATACACAAGAAATATGCCATCCAGATTTAACAGTAAAATTAGGAGATTTGGCTTCTGCTAAAAAATTAATTACAAAACTAAAAACAGATAAAGATTTTTATGAATTATGTAAATTAACATCTAAAATGATGTATAAAGAATATTACACTGAACAAACATTTTTAAAAAATAAATTATGATACAAATTAAAAAAGAAAAATTATACTTAGTAACAGGAGGTAGTGGGTTTCTAGGAATTCCTTTATGTGAAAGAATTTTAAAACAAGGAGGAAAAGTAAGAGTCCTTTCTAGAGATGAAGGAAAATTAGTAGAATTAAAACAACAACATCCTAGTATTGAGATATTAACAGGTGACGTATCTGATAAATTTGAAGTAAAACAAGCTATGCATGGGGTAGATGGGGTTTTCCATTTAGCAGCATCAAAACATGTGGGAATAGCAGAAATACAGGTTAGAGAATGTATAAAAACAAACACTTTAGGTTCAATGAATATATTAGAAGAATCTTTAGAAACTAATCCTGATTTTGTATTATCAATAAGTACTGATAAAGCAGCCCAAGTAGCTGGGGTATATGGAGCAACTAAACTTTTAATGGAAAGGTTACATTCACAGTTTGAATCTCTTAATCCTAAAACCCAATATAGAATAGTTAGATATGGGAATGTATTATATTCCACAGGTTCTGTTTTATGTAAATGGAAAGATTTAATTACTGAAGGTAAAGAAGTTATAATAACTGATGGTGATGCGACTAGATTTTTTTGGACAGTAGAACAAGCACTAGATTTAATTGAAGATTGTATGGAAAATGCAATTAATACAAAACCTTATTGTCCTGAAATGAAATCAATGATGGTAGGTAATTTATTACAAGCTATGATAGAAAAATATTCTAATGGACAAAATATCTCTATTAAAACTATAGGTTTACAACCAGGTGAAAATTTACATGAAAAAGTAATGGAAGAAGGCCTTTATTCTAATGAATGTGAACAATATACAGTTGAAGATATTAAAAAATTAATATGAAAATTGCCATAATTGGTGGAAATAGATTTGTAGGTAAATTATTAGCTCAGCAGTTATTATCTTTAAACATATCTGTTACGTTAATTAATAGAACAGGAACTGGTCCTAATAATTGTATTTTAATAAAATGTGATAGAAATACAGAAGAATTTAAACAACAATTAAAAAATATAAAGGCAGATATTGTAATTGATATGTGTTTATATAATTTAAACCAATATGATTCTATTAAGCCATTATTAAAACAAACAAATTTAAAAAAATATATTTTTATAAGTAGTATAGCTAGTAAAGTTAAATCATTTGGTGATTATGGAATTCAAAAACAGTTATTAGAAGATAAAATTAAAAAATCAACTTTACCTTATATAATACTTCAACCTACTTATATTATAGGAAAAGAAGACCATTCAAATAGACTATCTCAGTATATAAATAATTTAATAACAAATAATAAATTACCCATAGACAGTACAGGTAATAAACTAATTAATTTTGTAGATGCTGAAGATGTATCTAATATAATTTTAAAATTAATAAATTCTAGTTTAGTACGTAAAGAATATGAAATAGGTTGTAATGAAATAACATCAATAAATGATTTAATTTATAGGTTATCAACCATAATGAATATAACCCCTAAACTTTGTTTTAATGCAGATAATAGTCCCTATGCTGATATTAAATGTTTTGCTATTAATTTTAATATTAAACGAGATGTAAATTATAGTTTTATTAATTTTAATAATACATTAAAGAAAATTTGTAATAATTATGAAAATAGAAGTTAAATATCCTAGGGCAAAGCCCTATTTTTCCCCTCAAATGAAGAGGGGTATCTTAAAAGATATATCAGGAATTTTAGATTCTGGTATGTTAACTCAAGGAAAATATGTAGCAAAATTTGAAGATGAGTTTAAAAAAGAAATAAACACAAAACATGCAGTAGCAACAAGCTCATGTACATCAGCATTGGAAATAGCTATTAAATCTTTAGGATTAAAAAATACTAATATACTAGTAACCACTAATACTTGGATGTCATGTGCAAATGTAATATTACTTACGGGTAATAAACCTATATTTGTAGACATAAATCCAGACACTTTAAATATGTGTACAGTTGATCTTACAAATAAATTAGATAATGCTAGTGCAATACTTTGGGTTCACATGGCAGGTTTAATTAGTCCAGATTTTTTCAAAATTAAAAATATTTGTGATAAAAAAAATATTCGTATTATTGAAGATTGTGCACATGCACACGGAGCAACTATTAAGGGAAAAATGGCAGGTAGTTTAGGAGATGTTGGGTGTTTTTCTTTTTATCCAACTAAAATTATGGCAACTGGAGAAGGAGGAATGATTACAACTAATAACACAGACATAGCAATAAAAGCAGACATATACCGTAATCATGGAACTACAAGAAACCCACAAGAAATATTAGGATTAGATTATGGGGTAACATGTCATTATCCCTCACAAAACTATAGAATGACAGAAATTGCGGGGATATTAGGATTATATCAATTAGAATATTTACAATCATTTATAATATCAAGAAACCATATTGCAGACTTATATAGAAAATATTTAAAAGATACTCCAGGAATTAATTTACTACCAAAATATGAGGGCCATTCATATTGGAACTTTTTTATTTTATTAGAAAAAAATATTAATAGAGATAAATTTGCAAAAATATTATTACATGAATTTGGAATCCAAACAGCAAACGCATATGCACCAGCAATACATCAACAGGAAATTTTTAAACCATATTTAAATAAAACAAAATTACCAGTAGCAGATGATGTATTAGCACGTCATATATCATTACCTATGTATACTACATTAAAAGAGCAAGACATTTATCATATAACAAACTGTATTAAAGATGCATCCAATAGAAGTAAATAAAAGCACAGATACTCGTAGAGCTGATTTACCCTTTCCTATATTAGTAGCTCACCAACCAGAGTTTCTACCTTGGTTAGGTAATATATCAAAAGCCACAATTGGAGATGTATATTTTATTTTAGATACAGTACAATACTGTAAAGAATTATTTCAAAATAGAAATAAAATTAGAATTAAAGGGGGAGATGGTTGGCATTGGTTAATTATTCCTATTAAAGGGGGAAGAAAAAAATTAATGAATTGGCAAGAAGTTATAATAGATAATTCGCAATCATGGAAAAGAAAACACCTTAATTCAATTAAAATGTCTTATTCTAGATCACCTTATTTTAATCAAATATATAATGAAATTAAATCTATATATGATGGTTTTACGGGGAATAAATTAATAGATTTTCTAATAGAGTTTATTAAATATGCTCATTTAAAATTTAAAGTAAATATACCTATTTATAAAACTTCTGACTTAATTAGACTTGGTTATGATATAAGTGGAAGTAAATCAGACTTAATACTAAATATGTGTAAGGTAGTAAATGCAAAAACATTTATTTTTGGGGCACAAGGAAGAGATTATATAGAAAAAGATAAATTTAATCAAGTAGAATATAGATTTCAAAATTTTAATCATCCTACTTACAAACAAATACATGGAGATTTTATGTCACACATGTCTTTTATAGACTTATTATTTAACTATGGAGATAATTCAGTAAATATTTTAAATAAATCACAATATGATAAACAATAAAATTATGGCAATAGGGGCACATCCCGATGATATCGAATTTGGGTGTGGGGGAACATTATTAAAACATAAATTAAATGGAGATTTTATTGTCTATGTGTGTATGACAAATACTGAATCCATAGATGGAACTACCAACACAATTATTAGAACAGCTGAGGAAAACAAATCAGAAGCAATACTAGCTGCTAGTAAATTAAGATGTGACAAAGTAGAATTTTTACCTTTTAAGGATCTTAATGTACCTTTTAGTTTTGAATCAGTTAGTGAATTAGAATCATTAATTAAAAAATATGATATTAATACTATTTACACACATTGGGCGGGAGATGCCAACCAAGATCATATATCAACATTTAGAACGACAATGGCAGCAGCTAGATATATACCAAATGTATATTGTTATGAACAAATTCCTGTCCCTCGAATGAGTGAAAATCAAATGGATATAAACTATTATGTGGATATAACAGATACTTTTAGTACTAAAATAACAGCTAGTTTATGTCATGAAAGTCAAATAAAAAAATATAAACATCATGGATTTGACATTAAAGAAAACTTAAAAATTTTAGCTAAATTTAGAGGTATTCAAGCAAAATGTATGTATGCTGAAGCATTTAAAATAATTAAACAAGTATGGTAATAAAAAATAACGCAGAATTTGGTGTTGAACTAGCACTAGCAGTCCCTTATGCATATTGGCTTCACGAACAAGGTCAATTAGAAACAGTTATTACTAGTAAAGGTATGAAACCTTTTTATTATTTCTGCAATGATGTAAGAGAAGAATATACCCACAGAACAATTGATAATGCTGAAGCAGGATTAAATGATTTACCTAATAATTGGATACATGGTGATACAAAAAAAGAAACAGTATTAACTAAACCAGCCGTATTAGATTACTCTAAATGGAAACTACCACCATATAAAAGTTATTATAATAGTGGGGGATTTAAAACCCCAACAGTATTCTTAACAAATATATTTAATCATCCTGATAATTCAGATGTTAGACATTATCATCATTTTCCTATACAGAGTTTATATGAATTATTCACATCATTAAAAGAAAAAGGATATGATGTAATATATAAACGAGAAAGAAATAGAAATGAGGAAATAACGTTTGATCAAAATGAAATTAATTCAACTAATTTACCAAATGATATAATAGCTAATGTTGAAGGATATGGAACTATGACAGATTTTGATTTAGTTAACCATTTTGATAATGTACATTTATTTGAAGATAAATTAAAAGAATCTATATTAAGTTATAATGAAACACAACTTAGAATATTAGCAAATTGTGATAAATATATTTCTGTATGTGGGGGTAATGCTATATTATCTAGTTGTTTTGGAGGTACAACAATTATATATGTTACACAAGGTAGGGAATTAAGACCTAATTATTTTGGGGATGAGGGATATTTTCACCAATTATCAAAATCAAAAATACTACCCATATTTGATTTAGTTAAAGATATTAAAGAGAGAGGCTATCATGATGTAAGTGGTATTATTAAAATAATAAAAGAAAAATTTTAAATATGAAAATAAGTTTAATACAACCAGGTAGAAATAATCTTAAGTACTTAAAATGGTCTTACGATTCGATTAGAAAAAATCAAGGCAACCATGAAGTACAGATTTGTGTAGCAGACGATGCCAGTACAGATGGTACATGGGACTGGTGTCAAGCAATGATGGCTGAAGATGGTGCATTTAATGCAATTAGAAATGAAGGACCAAAGCGATTAGGCCACACAATTTTATATGACAGATTAGTTAATGAAGTAGCTGAACATGATATTTGTATGATTTACCATGCAGACATGTATTTAATACCTGGTGCTTTAGATTCTATAGAAAAACATCTTACGGATAAAACAATAGTATCACTTACTAGAATTGAACCACCACTACATCCTGACGGTCCAGAAAAAGTATTAATGGATTTTGGAGTTGAACCAGAAGAATTTAAAGAAGATGATTTATTAGAATGGTTTACTAAACCAGTTGACTCAGCAGGAGGTTACCAACCTAAACATAATGGGCCTACTGAAGGTATATTTGCACCTTGGGCGTTTTACAAAAAAGATTTTCAAGAAATAGGAGGACACGATCCTTTATACGCACCACAATCTAAAGAAGATAGTGATATATTTAATCGTTTTCAACTAAATGGAATTAAATTTATACAAACGTGGGAAGGTTGTGTTTACCATATGACTTGTAGAGGTAGTAGAAGAAATACAGTTGATAAAGCTAAAAACATATATGAAGATTCACCTGAATGGTTAGCACAAAACCAAAGATCAACTCGTAATTTTATTCGTAAATGGGGCCATTTTGTTAAACATGATACTTTAATGAAACCTATTATACCTCATAAATATGATATAGGAATTATTTTAGATAATAATAGTATGGAATTATTACATGCTTTAGAACCATGGTGTAGTACAATATATTGTGGTGTTGGTATTAATTTAACACAACAGTACATAGTAGATGAACAACCAAATACAATTATGGATTTATCTAAAAGAGTATTACCTTATAATAATGAAAAAAATAATGAAATATTAGTAACTGTTAATAATAAATTTACACAACAAGATTTTGGATATATTCAACAATTACCTGAGATATTAAATGACAGTGGTGAACCAGGATTTCATGGTGAATTAGGGAATATTACAGTTGAAATATTTGAAAAAATGAACACATACGAACAAAAATTAATTAAATTATGAAAAAAATAGGAAAAATAGGAATTATAGGAAATGGATTTGTAGGTAATTCAATAGCATTTGGGTTTAGTCCTACACATGAAATTAAAATTCACGATAAAGATCTTAAAAGAAATTTAAACACAATAGAAGAAGTATTAGAATGTGATTTTATATTTGTAGCAGTACCTACTCCTATGAATGAAGATGGTTCTATTAGTTTAAAAGTAGTAGAAAAAGCACTACAAGAAATTTCAGAAAAAAATACTAAAAATAATATTATTATTTTAAAATCAACAATGGTTCCTGGATCAACAAATAATTTTACAAAACAATTTCCAAAACTAAATATAGTATTTAATCCTGAATTTTTAACTGAACGTACAGCAAAATTAGATTTTTTAACTCAAGCTAGAATTATTTTGGGTGGATCAAAAAGATTAACTAAAAGAGTCGCAAAATTATTTGAGGAAAGATTTATGCATACTTATATTATAGAAACAAATGCAATTACAGCTGAAATGGTAAAATATATGAATAATGTATTTTTTGCAAGCAAAGTATCAATAATGAACGAAATGAAAATGATGTGTGATGCAATAGGAGCAGATTGGGAACAAGCATTAGCTGGTTTTGCTGCAGATCAACGAATTGGTGATTCACACTTACATGTACCTGGTCCTGATGGTAAAATGGGATTTGGTGGTTCTTGTTTCCCAAAGGATATAAATGCTTTTATAAGTTATGCTAATGAATTAGGTGTAAAAATACCTACAATTAAAGGAGCTTGGAAAACTAATTTAAATGTTAGACCCGAACGTGACTGGGAAAAATTAGAAGGTAGAGCAGTAGTTAAAAAACAAACGCGTTTGTTTCACAATTAATATTTATAATAAAACACATTATGGAAAAATACATTTATAGAGCAAAATTAGACAGAGTAGTAGACGGTGACACAGTAGACGCCTTAATTGACGTTGGATTCGACATATGGTTTAAAAAACGAATTCGTTTCATGGGTGTAGACACTTGGGAATCAAGAACAAGAG
>Ga0209634_1000633_pt1 | contig 27094 bp, 22 predicted proteins | sample LinPmetageLP40_FD_184043 | JGI IMG/M metagenome (GOLD analysis project Ga0209634, IMG submission 184043) | Marine viral communities from the Pacific Ocean - LP-40 (SPAdes) (version 2) | ecosystem: Environmental > Aquatic > Marine > Oceanic | place: Pacific Ocean | collected 2010-08-26 | reverse complement strand
ATATTTACTATTACTAAGATAAACAGTAAAAATATTAAAGTTACTGATTCAGATGGTGCTGGGTTTAGAGTTTCACCAAGTTTATTAGTTAAAAAGTAATTAAAAGTAATGCACGGGAAGCTTGGCTTCCCGGGCTATCTTTCGTATATTCACGGTATATTAATAATTTAAAACACAAAAAGGTTATGTTAGATTTAAACGCAAGTAAATTTTTAAGTAAAAAAGAGTTAAGTGAAATGGCTCCAAGTATTTTCACAATGACACCTTCAAATGAAGTATCAGAAAAGTATACACATATTCCTACGGAAAGAGTGATTGATGATATGGAGTTATTAGGTTGGAAACCAGTTGATGCTAAAGAAGTTCAAGCAAGAACTAAAAATACACAAGGTGTTCAAAAACACATGCTGGTATTTAGAAATGATGATGTTGTAATTAATGGAGAAGATGGAGATACAGTTTATCCTCAAATATTAATTACTAATTCTCATGATGGTAAAAATGCCTTTCAATTTACCGCAGGATTGTTTAGAATGATTTGTGAAAATGGTTTAATTATAGCTACAGATGAATTTGCAGATTTAAAAATGCGTCATATGGGTTATACGTTTGAGGATTTACAAGTATTAATTAGAGGTATGGTTGAGAAATTACCTTTAACAGTAGAAGCAATGAATAAAATGAAGGCAGTTGAATTAAAGGAAGAAGAAATGTTTAATCTTGCTAAATCGTTTCTTGATATTAGAGTAGAAGGTACGCAAAATACTTTTGATAGTCAAGCAATTGAGGATGTTTTAAATGCTCAACGTAAAAAGGATGAAGGTGAGATGCTTTGGGAAGTTTTTAATAGAGTTCAAGAGAATATTATTGAAGGTAATTTCCAATATAAAACACCATCAGGGAAAGTACGTCAAGCTAGAATTATTAAGAATTTTAAGCAAGACCAAGATGTAAATAAAAAAATGTTTAGTAAAGCTTTAGAATTCGTAGCATAATGAAAAATATAATCTACATATTAATACCTATATTCTTCTGGGCATGTAGCCCAGAGGAATTAAACACGGGAGTGTGTTTAGATGGTAATTGTGATTCACAATATTTTATAGATGAATTAGTACAGCCCGATGCTTATGAAGATGCTAATGGTTACTGGCATATAAAGTTTTATGGCCCTAAATACTTTACTATCAGAGGGGAAATTGATGAAATTTTACATGAGGTAAATGGAGTCCCATTAGTTGAAACAATATATGACTCAGATTATTGGGTTGCATTTGATAGTATACAATTTACAGTACCTACTTATTCAGTATTAAGTTGGTTCACAGGTGGTGGTTTTAATAACCCAGTTCCTGTAGGGGAGATTGAATATACATTAACTGATTTAGCACAAATACAACCACCCTTAAATATCGCTGGTTACCAGATACAGAAGAATTTTTGTTTTGAGTGTCCATATGCTGAAACATTATTAGGTACAAGATCTAAATATAATTATGCACCTCGTCAACAATTTTACTTGGATAATGAAATGGTAGGTGATACCTTACAAGTGTTTACTAAGACCATATTTAACACAGATATAGGCCCTAGAGAAATTAGAGAGCAATCATTTAAAATAATTGTAGAATAATGGAAAGAATAACAACAATACAAGCAGAAGAATATATTCCCTTAAAAGAAAACTATTCAGATACAGCCGTTACAGCAGCTTCATATTTTACTTTAACCCCAGCTAAAGATGGTTGGGAAAAAGTTACTTACTATACTGCTAGAAAACGAGGAATTTATAACAAACAAGGTGAAGGTGATCAATGGGTTTATGTATTAAAAAACCTTGCTCAACCGGGAATGTTAAAAATAGGATATACAAAATTAACACCAGATGAGCGAGCAAGACAAATTTCTAGTGCTACGGGTGTGCCATTACCATACGAAGTAGCATGGGCATACCGTTGTTTTAACGGCGAACTATTAGAAGGCGAAGTACATCATGCGCTTAGTAAATATCGCGTAAATAACCAAAGAGAATTTTTCTCAATTGATATAGAAACAGCAAAAGAAATAATAAGTAACATAGGTAAAAACCATAAATAATATGAAAGAAATTAAATACACCCCAGAACAAATTAGAGATCAAAAATATTCAGAATTAATGGAGGATTTGTTATCAACAGCTACCGTTAAGGAAGAGCTTTGGAGATACCATCCAGATAACCCAAATAAAAAGGATGTTGAAAAAGAGTATGACATTTTAATTCAAATAGAAAAAGATATAACAGCAGAGCTGGATGAATTAGATAATTAGATATGTATAATCGAATTAAATTATCAAAATGATAGACAAGGATAGAATTTTTGAATTATTTGGGGGCGAGAAAGGTAAAGAACCGGAAAATATTGAAGAGCTAATTACAGCTGAAACCGATTTTCTAAAAAGTCCAACAGCTAAGTTAGGTATGTTTACTAAAATGGTACATAACCATGAGGTATTTCATGCTAAATTAAAAAAATTCTTTCAACAAGAAAAAACATCTTTTAATGCTAAAGAAACTAAGGAAGCATCTTCATTCGCTGTATTTAATAGAGCATATTCATATATCAAACATTTAGATATGGAAAACTCAGAGCATATTGATGCTGTATGGGATTTTAATTCTAAACCATTATTAAAGTCACTTATGTTAGGTATTTTATATTTTGAAACAACAGAAGAATATGAAAAATGTGCAAAATTACACGAAATAAAAGAAACTAAAAAAGCTCTTGAAAAAGACGTGCCTATGTAAAATCCTCTCCGTAGATTGATAACACGGGTTTTGGGAAAAAAAGGGTATACAAAACGAATTGAAACAAAGGCAACAAAGGGGTTAAGGGACACCCTGTTATTAACAACGATCCCACAATAAATAAATTATGAGAAATAAACAGTTATTCCAAAAAAGATTAGAACAATTAGATGCTATATTTAATGCTGTAAGAAATGGTATTAATATGAATGCACCAAAAGGTGAAATTAAGGGTCAAGTAGATAAAGGTTCTAACATTGTAGCCGAATTAGAAAGTTACGTAGAAAACGAAAATTAAAAAAAAATAAAAGTTATGAAATTATCCGCGGAACAAATCCAATCAAATTGGGTTGAGTTTAATAATAATATTGAAGAACATATCACTGGAGATCGTAAACAAAAGTTACTTGATTTCTATAAAAAATTCGAAGACCGTATTATTCTAATGCCAGCGTCGCATAAGAAAGAATACCATTCAGCATTTCCTGGTGGTTATGTTGACCATGTAAATAGAGTTGTTGAAGCATCACTTAAAATGTATGGTGTATGGGAACAATTTGGTATGGATACCTCTACATTTACTATTGAAGAATTAGTATTTTCAGCTATCAATCATGATTTAGGTAAAATGGGTGATTCGGAACATGAATCTTACATCCCTCAAACTGACCAATGGAGACGTGATAAATTAGGTGAAGAATATATGCATAATAAAAAAATTGCATTTGCTGCTGTACCAGACCGTGGGTTATTTTTACTACAGGAACACGATATTAAATATACATTCAATGAAATGGTGGCTATTCAAACACATGATGGTTTATATGATTCGGCTAATGAGAAATATTTAAAATCATTTATGCCAGAAACAAAACCTCGCACATCATTGCCATTTATCTTGCACCAAGCTGATATGATGGCCGCACGTATTGAATTTGAAATAGAATGGTTGCCAAAGTTTACTCAAAATAGCGTGGCGGCGCCAAAAAAGAATTATACATTGTCGGATAATGCTCATAAGACCAAAGCAAAAGCTAAGGCCTTAGGAGGTATTAAAAGCGAAGGATTAAAAAATATGTTAGATAGTTTATAATGGGTGTAGAATTAATTATTATATCAATATTGGGAGTACTTGTAGTAATCTTAGGGTTTACAACATGGAATCTCCTCTCGAAAACCGAGAAACAAGAAGATATTATTATTAATTATGGAACATTTATAGATGAATATAGCAAACAATTAGACATTGCAGACAAACGCTTAAAAGAAATAGACGAAAAAGATCTATTTAAAAGCGATGATGAAATTGGTTATTTTTTTAAAAATTTAAAAGGGTTGCAAAATGACTTATCTAGATTTAAACAGAACCAATAACATTATATGCAACCACCTATTAGGAAAAGAAGGAAGAAATCTAAGAATTACTTCACACATGACACAGAACTAGCTATTGTTAGATATAATGGCCTTGATTCTATAGAGGATGAAAAATTACGAAGTAGTATCTACGATAAAGAGATACACTATCCATTCTTCAAACTTACTCAGAATATCATCCACACATTCAAGTTTTACCATACAGAAGTTGATAATTTAGAACATTTACAACATGAAATAATTGTGTTCTTGCTCTCTAAAATACATTTATTTGACCCAACACGAGGAGCTAAGGCTTATTCGTATTTTGGTACTATAGTAAAACGTTGGTTAATATTATATAATACAAAAAATTATAGTAAAAAAATTAAAAAGGTAGACGTTGATGTTTTAATGGGTGATAAATCAACTCACACTTATAATTTCGAAGAATCAACGGGGCCAGTAGATGAATTATATAAATACATTGATATATTTGTTGATCATGTTACAGAAAATATTTTTGAATTATTTCCAAAGAAAAATGATGCCCAAATAGCAGATGCCATACTTGAGTTATTTAGGAAAAGAGAAACAATAGAAGTATTTAATAAAAAAGCATTATACATATATATTCGTGAAATAGTAGATGTTAAGACTCCAAAAATTACAAAAATAGCAGATAAACTTCACGGTATATTTAAAAGTGAATATGTTCATTATTTAGAACATGGTTACGCTAAATTCAAATAATTTTTTGTATCCATATTTATAATAAAACACACTATGGGAGCATTAGACAATGTAATATTTGGAACTAAGAAATTTTCAGATATACTAAGCGAAATTTACGACAATCAAAAGAAAAAAGAAACACAAATTACAGGATTAATTTCTGAATTAAAACCACTTATATCGGATATAGGTGATGCTACATTAATTGTACCTTTAATTAAGGAATATTTAGAAATAGGTGTTCGTAATGATGAACAACTAATTAAGATGGCAACTATTATTCAACGTGTAGTAAATAATCAAAATACCGGTGATGAATCAGGAATTACTGATGCTGAAAAAGATGAATTACTTGCTGAGTTAGATAATATCCAAAACGCATATAAAGAAGAAAAGAAAAAAGATAAGTAATGGCTACTAGAGCAGGAATTAGTCAAATAAGAAAAGGTAACTCTACCCCATCACCAGGTAATTTATCAAATCAACTTTCACAGTTAGGTAATAATATTTTAGTTGGAAGGGTAAAAGATGTATGTCTAAATACCAATTCTGAAATGTTTTTAACTAATGGTGAGTATTTTGGTATAGGTGCTATAAAATGGGAAGATGTAAAAATTACTACTAGTAATGCAACTAAGCAATCAAGCTATTCTACAGCAACCCCACTACAACCTTTTATTAAAGAATTTCCTTTAGTAAATGAGTATGTTTTACTATTCCTAGGCCCTTCTATTACAGATCCTGGTCCAGGTACAGATCCTATATATTATTATGTAAGCTTAAAACTATGGAATGATAATGAACAAAATGCTTCCCCCGATCCTTTATCTGTTGCTGAAAATAACACACCACAAAGTAATAAAACTTATAGTGAAATAGAAGCTGGTGCTGACATGGAAGCAATCCAAACCCCTATTGAAATAAACCTTAATGGTACTTCAGGAGGTAATTTTACAGAAAATGGAAACATACAAGCTGTTTTACCCTTTGCAGGAGATAGAATATTTGAAGGTAGATTTGGGAATAGTATTAGATTAGGAGCAACAGCTAAAACTGAAGGAGATATAACAAATAATTGGTCTAGAAGTGGACAAGAAGGTAGTGCTATTACTATATTAAAAAACGGACAAAATGCTTCTATTACAGGACCTGGTTTTCTTCCAACTACGGAAGACATAAACTTAGATCCTTCTTCTATATATTTAACTTCAAACCAACAAATCCCAATTTTAGTTTCAACAACTGAAGTAAAATCAGGTGAAGGTATTACTGTTCCTTTTTCAAGGATGGTTAAAAAGACCCCAATATCTCCAACATCTTATAATAACCCTCAAATAATATTAAATTCTAATAGATTATTACTTAATTCATCTGAGGATAGTATAATTTTATCTTCAGCTAAATCAACAATTTTAGATTCTAATGCAGATTCTGCTATAAGATCTAAAAAAGGGAATGTTAATATTTTAGCACCTGAAGGAAAGGTGTCACTAGGAAAACCTAATGCTAGGGAAGCAGTTATATTAGGAAGTTCTTTTATGGAAAAATTTGACCTTTTCTTAGGTTCATATGGACAACTTTTACAAACATTGTCTAAGGAACCTACATTATCACTAGCAGCGAGTTTTGCTTTTGTGTCGTATGATGTTCAAATTAAAACCCTTAGAGAAGAAATGAAACGAATGTTATCAAGAAGAGTAAAAGTAAGCTAGTATGGAGGTTAACATTATATTAAATGCCGCAAATCAATTTTTATCAACCCCTCAAGGTATAAAATTATTAGAAAAACTTGATATTGATAATATCAATAAAGTAACTGAAGCTATTAAATTAGCCCAACAATCAAACATAGTTGGAACAAATGATGTTGTTAAACCTGGAGGAATAAATCTTACAAAGGAAGAAAAGGAACGATTAAAAGAAATAAGAAGAGAATCAAGAAATGAGGTAATTTCTGAAGAATATGATAGGTTAAAAGCAGAAGGAAAAGAAAGAGCTGGACAGGAAATAGGTAAATACGAACCTTACATCCAGAAGTTTACTGTAAAAGGTAAAGTATATGATGAATTTTCTAAAGACCCTATAGAGGGTATAAAAGTATACCCTCAACTTTGTATTTTCCCTGTAAGTAACGACCCAGCGATTTATGGAACTGATATTCGTGATTTTGGGTCATATTCATCAGTTATTAGACAAAATAGAATTACAAAACAAGAATTACTTGATAAAGAAGGTAACAATTTATTTCAAAGTGTTAGGGATGCTGATCAATTAGACCCAAAAAATTCATATCCTGAGATTGGTCGAGATACTAATGAATTAGGCGCATTTTATACTAAGACGGATGATCAAGGTGAATATACAATTACAATTGGTTTACCTGTTTTAGATGCTCAACCTACTAGAACTTTAACCCCTCCTAAAACCCCACCTTTTGTTGCTTATGTAGATGATGATGATAGAGCTCAAACAATAACAGATGTTGAAGAATCCAAAACAGGTGAATTTAAAGGATCAACATATGCCCCTTCTATTCAAGCAATTGTTACACAAAATGGAGAAATTCCTTCTGAACTTAATATACATGCTTTATATAACATAGAAAAAGCAGCAGAAATAGCAAAAGATAAAGCTGTTGAAGAAGTTAATCAATTTGTAATTAAGGAAATTGACCCATACTTTGATATCCCAGCAACATTTTTAAACAATTTAAGAAAATCGGTACTAAAACCTGCTACTGTAGTTCAAACAAAACTATTACCTTTAGCATTCGAATTAATGATTTTCTTTGGTATTGCTAAAGAAGAACAAGCCAATCAATTACAAAGCAAATGTCCCAGTAATGAAAGATTAAAAGATATTATAAGAAAAAGAAATTCAATAGTAAAACAAATAAATAATATATTCATTATTATAATCTCAAATGTAGCATTAGCATTTTTATTTGAATATTTAAGTAGATTTTTAGTAGGAATTTCAAAAATTATTGAAAATTTAAATTTCCCTACAGCTGTTGGGGGTGTTGGTATACCATTTTCTGTAATTAGCAAATTAGAAGGTATAAAAGAGGCTTTAAACAAACTAGGAGACGTTAATAAAGAATTAAAAAAACAACTAATAATATCATTAATATTTTTAATAATTTCTCTTATTATAATATTAAGATATTTAAAAACAATTGATAAGTTAATAGAAGGATGTGAAAGTACAGGAAATTTAGTAGCAATAAATGCTGAACTATTAGCATTGAGTGCGCAAGCTACCGAACAAGGAGAACCCCAAGAAAAAATAGTAAATGGGTTTAATATGTCAGTTGAAGTAGTAGATAAAGCTCAAGTAGGGGAATTGCCTAGAAGACAAGCTATTGCTAAAAACTCTAAAGGAATTACAATTTTAAAAGGTGAACCATCATTTAGTGCTGAAGATCAAATACTAATCGATGAATTATCATTTTATATACAAATAAATAATTTAAAAGCAGATTAATCTAATATTTATAACTAAACAATAATATAATGAAATTAAGTCAATTAAAAACTATTGTAAAAGAAGCCGTAAAAGAGGCAATACAAGAAGAAATGAAAGACATCCTTTTAGAAGCTGTACGCGTTCCTAAGGCTGTAGTTTCAGAGATACAATCGACTCCTGTTGCAAATACTCCATTACCAGAAAATGATAAAATGAAATTAAGAGAAAACATGATGGGTGTTTTAGACAGTATGAGACCTAACGCTCAAGGCACATTAAGTGCTACAACAGCAGATATGCCTTTACAAATGGGTAGTGGTGATACAACATCAGCTAATGGTCAATTACCACAAGGAAATGTACCTATGGATATGATTATGGGATTAATGAAGAGTAAATAAAAATTAAAATATGGCGTTTGGAGCAGTAAATATACAACCTAATGATTTAAGACCTCGAGTAGGTATAGGTATTAATTTACCCCTTGCTGAGGGGACGGGATTTACCTCCAATTATACAACAGCAGAAGCTACTAGATATAATTTAATAAATTTCTTCTTAACAAACCCCGGTGAAAGAATAGGAAACCCAGAATTTGGTGGAGGATTAAGAGATTTTATATTTTCCCAAATAAATCAGCAATCTACAGAATTTTTAAAAGAAGATATCCAATCTAAAATAAGTAGAGAATTTCCTAACGTGGATGTACAAGAACTAAATGTAACAAATAACCCAGATAATAATGAAGTATCTGTTGCAATATTTTATGCTATAATAGACACTAATATAGAAGACGAAGTAACACTAAATTTTGCATAATGGCAGTAAGAAGAAACATAAATTATATAAATAAAGATTTTGGTGAGTTTAGAAACCAACTAATAAATTATTCTCAAACGTATTTTCCATCTACTTACACAGATTTTACTAATTCTTCTGTAGGTATGATGTTTATTGAACAAGCAGCATATATTGGAGATGTTTTATCTTTTTATATGGATAATCAAATCCAAGAAAATTTCTTACAATACGCTAGACAACCCGATAACTTATATGATATGGCATATATGTATGGTTACAAACCTAAAACTACAGGTCTAGCGGAAGTTGATATTGATTTTTATCAACAAGTACCAGCAAAATTATCAGGTTCAGAATATGTACCCGATTATGATTATGCTTTATACCTCCCTGCTAATACACAGGTATCTACAACAGGAGGAAGTATAGTTAATTTTACAACCCAAGACCCTATAGATTTTTCTATATCAAGTTCATTAGATCAAACTTTTGAAACGGTAGCAGCACTTTCCCTAGGTATACCTTCTTATTATTTATTGAAAAAAACAAGAAAAACATACTCAGGAACTATTGCTACTACAACATTTTCAGTTGGTGATCCACAAGAATTCCTTACATTTAATATTACTGATAGTAACATAGCAGGTATATTAGATGTTGTAGATAGTAATGGGAATATATGGTACGAAGTAGATTATTTAGGTCAAGAATTAATATATGATAGTTTAAGAAATACTAATGTAAATGATCCTAATACTTCTTTAGATACTGACGCTCCATTTTTATTACAAACAAAACAAGTACAAAATAGATTTGCTACAAGATTTTTAAATTCAACAACTCTACAATTACAATTTGGAGCAGGTAACCCAGCGGATACAACTGAAGAAGTTATTCCAAACCCATTTAATGTAGGTTTAGGATTACCTTTTGAACAAAATAAGTTAACAGCAGCATATTCTCCAACAAATTTTATATTTACAAATACTTATGGAGTTTCACCAACTAATACTACACTTACAGTAAGATATTATACTGGAGGTGGGGTACAATCTAATGTTTTAGCTAATACTACAACTAATTTAAATACTGGAGGTATTAAATTTATACAAGGAGGACTTAATTCAAATACAGCACAATATGTTTTTGATTCATTAGCATCAAACAACCCCTTTGGAGCATCAGGAGGAAAAGATGGAGATACTGTAGAAGAAATTAGACAAAATTCAATTTCCAATTTTACTACTCAATTAAGAAATGTTACTGCAGATGATTATTTAGTAAGAGCACTTAGTATGCCATCTAGATATGGTAAAGTATCTAAGGCACATACTCAAAAACCAAAAGCAGATGAAGCAAATACAACATTAGATCTTTATGTATTAACAGAAGATGCTAATAATAAACTAACAGTAGCATCAGATACTATAAAAAATAATCTAAAAAAATATATAGAACAATATAGAATGATAGGGGATACAATAAGTATTAAAGATGCTTTTGTAATAAACTTTAGTGTAGATTTTGAAATCATTACTTACCCAAATTTTAATAGTAATCAAGTATTAGAAGTATGTATTAGATCTTTACAAACTTATTTTGATACAAATAGGTGGCAAATATCACAACCTATTATAATCCCAGATTTATTTGTATTATTAGATCAATTAGATGGGGTACAAACAGTAAAAAATGTTTTTATAAATAATAAAACAGGAACAACAAAAGGATATTCTCAATGGGCTTACGATATGAAGGGTGCTAATCAAAATGGAACAATATTCCCATCATTAGACCCAAGTATTTTTGAAATTAGATATCCAAACACTGACATAAAAGGACGTGTTGTAAACTTATAATTATGGCAATATATAAATTATTTCCTTCTCAAGATGCCTCGATTTATAGTGCTTATCGCTCTATGAATACTGGACTTGATCCTATATTGGATATAGCTAATTTCGTCACAGAATTTAACCCTGTAGCACAAGTAGCTAGATCAGTGGTTCAATTTGATCAAAGTGAAGTTGAAAATGTTATTGATACAATAGCAAAAGTAACAGGATCAGAATTTAATAACTGGTCAAGTAGTTTAAAACTTAATGTTGCTAAAGCAAGTAATGTAATTATAAATTCATACGTTGAAGCATGGCCACTTTCAGGATCATGGAATAATGGAACAGGACAATATTTAGATAATAAACAAGGAACTAATGGAATAAGTTGGGAATACTCAGATTATTCAGGTTCATATCAATGGCCTACAGCTGGATTTGTTCCGTTAACTACGGGATCATATTCAGGAAGTAATAATGCTGGTGGAGGTGTATGGTATACAGGTTCTGGTACATATACTAACGTTAATAACGCTAATATGGGCGTATCTCAATCATATAATTTACGTAGTACTAAGGATCTAGAAATGAATGTTACTGATATAGTAAAAGTATGGTATTCATCTTCTAAAGATATAAATGCAGGACAAATTGATATAGCTAATAACGGATTTTTATTAAAATGGGCTGATGCTCAAGAATTTGTTACTTCAAGTGCTGTATCACCTCAATTAAGTTACTATTCCGTAGATACAAATACAATATACCCTCCAGAATTAGAAATTAAATGGAGAGATTTTACATATTCAACTAGTAGTGGAGATTTTAAATTACAAAGAACATTAACAGGTTCAAATTACTCTACAGCATTAGTAACAAACATATCATGTTCATTTACTCAATCATTACCTACACCTACTGTTAATAGTGGAACAGGTACTGGAGCTACATTTGGAGCTACATTTAATGAGCCAAATATGATAAATGTATTCGTTAAAGATATAGGAAGTGGTTACAAAGCAGGAGATCAATTAACATGGAGTACTGCTCAAATAGATGCTTTACCTGGAATTACATCAGGTGGAACAGATTCAGTAGTTACAATATCAACCTTTGATATTCAACAACTTAATGTTATTGCAACACCCGATTTATATGTTGCTTTAGATAATAATGCTGGAGTATTTTACAGTGAAAGTATAAATGACTTTAGATTAAACGTGCGTCCTGAATTTCCAGTTCGTACATTCCAGACATCATCACTATACACAACCAATTTTGCTTTGCCTTCTGCATCTTATTATGCTATAAAAGATTTAGATACAAACGAATTTGTAATTGATTTTGATAAAGAATTCACACAAATAAGCTGTGATCCTACATCAAGTTATTTTACTGTTTATATGAATGGTTTGGAACCAGAAAGGTATTATAATATACTAATCCAAACAGAAATTGATGGACAAACTATAGTAATGGATGAAAATTATTATTTTAAAGTAGTAAACGGGTAAAAATTATGCAAACAAAAATAGATTTAAAAAAAGAAGTCTACTCAGATATAAACTACCCAAGAATCATTGATACAAAATTTAATGAATTAGGGACTATATCTATTAATGAACAGATAGACACTACTCCTACTACAAACGAGTTTTTTGATTTATATAACAGTTTATTTTATGAAATACCTTCTTATGGGGATATTAACTCACATCAATACTTAATTGAAACAAGTGCTGAATATATAGATTTTGATGCTAATCAAGATGAAATAACAGCATTAAGAGCAGAAATTACAGATTTAAGAAGACAACTTCTTGAGGCACAAGTAGCAACAGCAGAAGCACTTACAGGTGAGAAGCTTGGTATAGATGTAAATTCAATAAATAATGAGGCATTAGCAGATAATGATGAATTTTCTAAAATAATGAAAAATTTAGGTAATGTACCTACAAGCCCAACAGAAGCAAATACAACAAATACAACAGGAACTTCAAATACATCAGGTAACTCAAGCAGTACATCTGGAGGTGGAGGTAGTTCAGGTGGAGGATATTAATATATGGAAGAACAAGATAACGTAGAAATTTTACAAGTTTCCCCAGTAAACTTTGAATATCAAAATTATGACCAAAAAGACAAAAATTTATTGTCTGGGAGTTTTTATGATACGGCTTTTACATCCTCAACAGATTATATAGAATATTATGCATATGATAGAAATCAAAATATGCTTATTCCTAATGATGACGTTGAGATTAATATCAATAGCAACTACAGTGTTTATAATGGAGATGTAACTCTTTATCCTAAGGATGATTTATTAAATTTAGGTTATGATCAAGGTATATTTTTTTCAACATATAATTTTTATAGAAAAAGATTAAACTCTGGTCCTAGAAGAGAATGGTATTATATTGATCAAATTAGTACTGATAGAACCGAAGTTAGGTTAAAAAGTAGTGTTATTGATGCAAATACAGTAATAAGTTCAAGTAAGGAGTTTATTGATTATAGAGCAACTCAAAGTTATTTTGTTGATTTTTATCTTAATTTTGGAAATGATGTTCAATGTATATCAAATAACTTACAATTAGACTTATCAGGTGCAGACCCTTCTGTATTAATAAAATTATATGAACCACTCCCTGTAAATATTGAATTAAAAACTGAGTTATGGGTGGTAGAAGAAATATCTATATCACAGGCTTATAGAGTAACATTTCCACCTATAGTATTTGAACCAGAGGATTTTCAATATATAAGTGGGCCAAATTATAGTATACAAGTAACACAACAAACCGGAGAAGCAAGTGAAGAAGTTAGTTTTGATACTTTATTAAATAGTGAAATAACTAGTTCTACAGCACAACTTCGAAATATATTAAAAAGAAAAGAAATTGATATAAGTGTCGATTATACTAAATATAATGACTTTATATATTTTTCTTCTGCATTAACTAGATTAGAAAACTTTTATTATAAAGTAGGTTTAATTCAATCTTCAAGTAATGAAATAGTAAATTTACCACAAAATAGTGCAACTTACAGTTCTAGTAAAGCAGGGTTAACTACTAGTATAGATGGTATTATAGAGAATTTTGATGGTTACGAATATTTCTTATACTACAATAGTGGATCAGAATATTCCTACCCAAAAACAAATACAGAACCCCCTTATATTTTAGCCCCAACATCAAGTACTGCAGTTGTAGAATGGTTAGGTAGTGCAGATCCCGATAATGTTGAATATGGTGGACTAGCATTAACAGCTTCCAATTATGATCAGGATAACCAAAATTATCTTTATTGGTCTATACCTGAATATTTAAGAGACGATTCTGATAATCAAAAATATATGTTATTTGTTGATATGGTTGCTCAACAATATGATAATAGTTGGCAATATGTTAAAAATATAACAACAAGATTTGATGCAGATAATAGGTTAGACTTTGGTATTTCTAAAGATTTAGTAGCAGATGCTATTAGAGATTTTGGTATTAAATTATATTCAAATAATTTTAATAGTAACGATTTATATACAGCATTTTTAGGATTAACACCATCTGGTAGTTCATTCCCTTTTCCAGATATGACAGGCAGTTTCCCAACGCCTTCTGGGTTTGAATACGTGAATACTGAAATATCAGCATCGGATGACATAGTACCATTAGACAATGTTAATAAGTCATTATATAAACGAATTTACCATAATGTGCCATATTTACTTAAAACAAAAGGTACATTATCAGGATTAAGAGCATTAATTACTTCATATGGAGTTCCTGATACTATATTAAGAATAAACGAATTTGGAGGTAAAGATAGAGATAATTTCCAAGATTGGGATTATACACAAAATGTATTTAATTATGCTTTAGAATTAGATGGAGAAAATTCTCAAATTACATCTTCATTCTTAACAAATATATCATGGCCTGAATACTCGGCTACAGAAAAAACTCCTAAATCAATACAATGGAGATTTAAAACACCAGGTGTACCAACATCTTCAGCATACTATAATATTTTAGTAGGTGATCAAAACAAATTTTATGTAACTCTAGAATACACAGGTTCAGGAATGGATAGTGGTTCATATTCAGGATCAGTACCATCTCAAAGCAATGCTTATGGTACTTTAAGATTTTACCCTGATGGAAACAATAGTTCAGATGTTACTGCAAGTATAACTTTACCATTCTTTGATGGTGGTTGGTGGTCAGCAATGGCAACAATTGATTATGATCAATTAAATACGGGTTCATTATTTGCTGCAAACAGAATAGGAGATCAAATTGGATTCTCTGGTTCTGATTCAGTAGGTGCTGTTACTCAATATTGGAGATCAGCTACAGAAATGCAAATTCCAAGTGCTAGTGGTTTAGTAGTAGATACAGTTACTTACTTACCATTAACGGGTGCTTTACAAGAAGTAAGATATTGGGATGTGCCATTAAGTGAAAGCTTATTTTATGATTATGTAGTAAATCCATATTCAACACAAGGTAATACAATAAATTCATCTCCAGATACTTTAGTATTTAGAGCAGATTTAGGAACAGAATTAAATACTGGTAGTAGAACTTCCATTCACCCTAAAGTAACAGGATCTTGGGTTCCAACTGCTTCATTTAATGGGTTTGATAGTAGTTTCTACGTATCAGGTTCATTTATACAAAACACAGAAAGTATCTATTTAAATCAAGTACCAGGAGGTATTAAAAATAGAATTACAGATAAAATAAAAATAGACCAAGAAGTATTACCAACAGGTTCTACTTTAAGTCCATACAGATCAATACAACAATCTACTTATCCAAGTGGAAGTAGCCCAAGTATAAATTATTTAGAAGTAGCATTTTCACCTACAGATCAAACTAATGATGATATTATAGCACAAATAGGTGCATTTAATTTAGGTGATTATATAGGTGATCCTAGACAAATTTCAGAATCTAAAACATCTTACCCACAATTAGATGCTTTAAGAGATGATTATTTTAATAAATATATTGACAGTTATGATGTAAATGATTTTATTAGATTAATTAAATTCTTTGATAATTCATTATTTAAAATGATAGAAGATTTTACACCTGCTAGAACAACGTTAAGTTCAGGTGTAGTAATTAAACAGAATTTATTAGAAAGAAATGTACAATCTCCACCATCAATGTCTTATGGTAATGTAACCTATTCAGGTTCAGTTAAGTCATTTGCTAGAGATTATCAAGTACCAAATTCAAGTAGTTCATACCCACAAGATTCAATTATTAGTGGATCTTCTATTCAAGTATTTAGAGGTGGAACTGGTGGTGTATTTGAACCATATAATAGTATATATGCAGCACCTATAAGTGCTTCAAGTGAAACAACTTGTTTATTAGGTTATTTCTTTACATCATCAACAGATTTATTAGAACCACAAAACACTCCAGGTGAGACAGTATTTAATACTAATATAGGTAATTCAAATAATACAATGAGTATTAATGTTGAAGGAACTACAGGACAAAACTATACTGATTTTTTAAGTTTAGTACATACAGCATCTATAGAAGGAGAAGTATTTGTTACAGTTTCTTCTGCATCACTTAGTATTACACATCAAATAGATAAAACATTATATTTTGATGGTTATGGTACTGATGATTATGGTATAGCCCCTTATGGTGATTATAATAATATGTTTGAATTTTATTTAACCGTATCAGATAATTCACAGGGTTTAAATAATCCATTTATAAGTTTAGATGAAATAGATATATGTTTCACTATAAATGGAAGACCATATAGTGGTAAAACAGCATCTGAAGTTTCAGCATCAGCATTGTGGGAACAATTTCCGGATTTTCAACAATCATGGGAAGAAAAATTTGTACCAGGTTTAGGTATAACACCTATATATGAACAAAATAAAACAGGATCAAATCAAGTACCTCCAGTTAGAGTAGAAAGAATTGATCAAAGAGAATTTTATAATGGTGAATTTGGTAGCCCAATACCAGTAGGAATGAATGAAATATGTGATGCATTTTTTGGGCAAGATTCTATTATAGATTATTTCTTTAGAATACAATGGTTTACAGCGGATAATTTTGCTGAAGATAGTTTCTTAAGTCCAAATATTTTACCTTTAGCAGGTAACGTTTGGATGTGGACAGATGTTTCAGGTAGTTCAACTACAGGGTTAGCAGAGGGGGAACCATTAACTATTTCACAACAACCATATTCAACATACCCTACCGCAGTAACTAATTCACAAGGTTCACCCCCAATAACAGCTAGTTTAACTCCTACTTCTACATCAGGAACAGGTACAGGACTTGTTTTAGGTATAACACAAAGTTTTATAGGAGCAGGACCATTAGTTGGAATAGAAGTTTATATAGAATCAACTGGATCAGGATATGTAGGAGGAGATACAGTATCATATACACAATTATCACTAGATACAGCAGGGTTTATAAAACCAGTTCTTGATCAACCATTAGTAGTTGATATACAATCAGGTGATATTAGAACAATTACATCTTCAACATCAAACAAAGTAAAATACATGAAAATGTCTAATGTTGATGTAAACGGTGTTTCAATTGTTCCATTTATAACAGATTCAGACTATGTAACATTTAATTTAACTGGTGCATCTGATTATTTAGGTAATTTAATTCAAGGATTTCAAACATGGTTCATTTCAAATGTATCAGTACAAGATGATAATAACCCAAGTACAGAAAACGCTACATTAATAATTGTAAATCAAGCACCATCATCAGATGCTGTTAATTCATATGATAGTGCATTTTATGATTTATCTTTTAGTGCAAGTGGAGTTTATTCATATTATTCTACTGCCTCAGGAGAGGATCCAAATGTAATACCTAGTATAGGAGTTACTCAATCAGTAGCACAAGGATATTTTCCTCCAGTACCAACATTCCCAACTGAATCATTTTTTAGAGGATGGGATAAAGCAAATTATTTTGAAGGAAATGCTGATGGAACAGTTTATAGAGTATCCTCAGGTAGTGGGTTTAATAGTGATATATTAGGAAACTTTAATACAGGATCAACAGAATTTGATGCTGATTCTATCCATTCAGGAGGTACTAGTACATCCCCATGGTTTATGAATACCGCTGCTAGTACACTTCAGATATTAAGTGCATCCTCATTAGTAGGTAATTTAGGAGCTAAAGATTTACAATTGTATACAGGTTCAATTACAGCGTCTGCTGTACCAATTGGCCCTGCATTTACAACATTAACAACACCAACTCCTGTAGTATCCGATTCACCTGTTTTCCCATTAGTTTTAAATAACAATAATACTAATAATGCATTTACTTTAAGTTGTGGAATTGGTTTAAATGGATTTTCACAAGTTAATTACTCCCCAGGAATAATACAACTAACATTTGCAGATCAAACAGCAACTTGGTTTGCAATAGTAAATTATGCAGATGGTGCTGGGTGGGTTACTTTAAGTTCTTATTTTGGAACAGGAACTACATCGATTCAAGTTACGGTTGCTAATGATCCAAATTTAGCATTAGGATCTTTTCCATTATCATCCAGAAGTGCTAATGTTACGATTATGACAGTAGCACAATCAAGTCAAAATCCTGTTTGTACGATTCAACAACAAGTATATAGTAATACAGGATATAATCCATAGAAAAAAATTAGGAATATTAAAAATATTTTATTACATTATTTATAACATATGCCAACAATACAATATTACTTAAAAGAGGATAACAATCAAATTCTTGTTTCTGGTTCAACAACTAGAGATGGGATGAATGCTCTTTTAACGTCAAGTAAAAATAATGCTGCGGTATTTGATCCTAATTTAACATCTAAAATTTCTACTTTAGGGATGAACACAAGTTATGTAGTTCAAAACCAACAACTTTCAGATACAATAATTCCTATTGCTGATAATCAAGAATTATGGGTATATAGAGGATATAATACAGATGGTGGAGATGGTTTAACTTATAGATATAACCCCCATGCTCATAGAGGATATAAAGCATATATTTTAACCGAAACAGGTTCTGGTATACCAGGTTATCCATATGCACCTACAGGAAGTTCTTTAAATGTAACTGCTTTAGGCACAGGACCAGGATTTGATATTCCAGGAAAATATGTAGAAGGTAGATTAGATATTATAGGTAACATATCAGGATTATCCCCATTAGCAAGTAGTGGTTCATTTATTATATATGATGATACAAGAGATGTACACCCATTTATATGGACTCAATATACAACTTTAGGAAACCCACCAGCAGTAGGAGCAGGGGTTTCTATATACAAACAAAATTTAGATGCTAATTTTACAGGATTTAGTTATAGTACAAATACTAATCCAAATTCAATTACTTCTGGGCAATTAATGTTTAATAATACAAGTCCAGCATCAGCTAATTCAATATATTTTTATACAACATCAGCAACCGGGCAAATTTTTGGCCCCTTAATTTCAGTTATAGCAGATGGTTTAATACCAGGTACTATTAGAATACAACCAGATCCAGCAGTATCAGATGATTTTATTGATTATACAATACAAAGTGTTTCTACACAAGGTAGTTATTATACTATAGGAGTAACGGGAGCTACTCCAAGTTCTGGATTTTCAGGATTTACAAATGGGGAGTCTGTACAAATGGATTTAAATAATTACCCACAAAGGCAAACTGATCTTGAACAGCAACAAAGTTATGTACTTAATTTGGTTCCACAAGTAAATGATACCGTTACTTTTTCTACAGGTAGCTATTCATATACCAGTAGTGCATTTACACAAGTCGATAATAACAATAATCCAGCTTCAGGTTCAACAATGTTTGGGCTATATGCTGATTATGATATTTATGCTGCTTATAGATTTGAATATATAGGACCTGCAGCACAATCAGATATTACAGTAGATTTTATTGGGGATGGTGGTTCACAAGACGCGAGATTTATAACATTATCACCAAATAGTGCTTCTATAATTACAGCATTAGTTGGTAGCCCAACTTCCTCTGATACATTACCAAATAATACTACTAGATTAAATACGGGTGAATATATAGGAACTAGATTTAGTTCAGAAATTACAAATCCTTCTAGACCAGGTGTAGCACCAAACGATATTTTTTCTACAAGGTGGGAAGATACATACATTTCATTTTCATCATCATTATCATCTTCTTTAGATGGTTTATATGTATTTAACCAAATACCACAAAATGATATTCAAGTAACTGCTTCTGTATTATTAGCACCTTGGACAGGTAGTGATTCCGGTTCAAAATATGGTGTTGATGATTATGCAAGTGCAGAGTATGGTGAAGGAGAAACAGGAGAAGGACCAACATGGATGACAGCATCATTAAGAATTTATACAGGTAGTTATCCAACTAGTGTACCAAATACAACAAATGCATTTTTAACAGAATCAATATACGAAAGTGCATTTATTCATACTCAAAGTGCAGGTGTTCCATTTACAATGAGCTTTACAATACCATCAGAATCTATAGCAATTAAAGATTGTTTATCTATGGCATTAGCTGTATCATCAGGGTCTTACACTTCTGAATCAGTAGAAAATTCATTAGTAGTAAGAAATTATAGTTTAGAATTCTTTACACCTACCCAAAGTGGACAAGGTGATGGTAGAGTACCTACACTTATAGAAAACGCATTCTCTGGAACATTAGGATTTAGCAATACAGTTGATTGTCAACCTTTATTTAATAATGTTTTTCAGGAAAGAGAAAATAGAAGAATACAATTAGTAGAACAAGTGCCAACAGCCTCAGGGTATGGTGGTTACCAACCATTAAATTTTAACCAAATATTATCTGGTTCTGCTGAAAAATCAACAGTACCAGAATCAAATTATACTCAATTAGCTAGTATTAATAACAAATACCAAGGTAGTAGAACAACAGCTGCAGGTGTAAATACAATTAAGGGTTTAGGTGGTATAGATTTATTTACTAGACCTGATGGAACAGAAGGAGGATTTGGTACTTTACCTGTAATTGATTACCAAACAGCATATTTTGCTTATTGTGATCAGGTAATAGATCCTTATCCATTAGTAAATAACGTAACACAATTTAACTTAAAATATTTAATAAATGATAGTGGTGATGCTTTACAACCTAATTTATCCCCTTATACTGCTTATGATGTTGAAGGAAGTTGGACTGAAAATCAAAATGCTAGAGTAGGTATTAACCAAATATCAGGTTCATCTCAATACGATCAATTAAATGGGATACAACCAGTAAAATTTGTTGCTAAAGAACCAGTAGCAGTATTATGGTCACAAACAGGTGCTAATACTTTTAGAACAGACCTTCCATTAGCAGGTGCACCAGGTATAGTATCAACATTTACTTCTTCGTTTTTAAGTTATAATATGACAGTTCAAGGTAGAAATTATTCTGCAAATAACCAAAATGATAAAGTAGTCCCAGAATACAATGTTTTAGATCAATCAGCAACAGCAGGTTTATTTACATTCTCTACATCATCAAGATATGGATTTATATCTTCAGGTTTTCCAAGTGAAGCTTCATCATCAGTTGTTTCTATAGAATCAACAGCTCCAAATGGAAATGGAGGAACAGGAGCTGGTGCAAACGTAGTAGCACAATATGCTAATACTGGAGAATTATATTTTAATCGAGATTATTTTGCTATTAATGGTAGTACAGATACCCCTCCAGGATATGATTATTTAAGTGGTAATCAATTATCAGATGTTTATGAAATTTCAGCATTAATGGAATTTCCATCTACAATGCCTAAATTTTATAAAACAGATAATGGTGGTTGGAATGATAGTTCTGATTATAATAAAACAAATATTGGAGAAATATATGTAAAATGTCAATATACTGATGTTTCAGGTACTAGTGATTCAGGATGGGTTAATGCACCAATTACTATGATTGAAGATCCTATATTAAGAGGTTATTTTGGTAACAACCAAATAATAGATCTTAATTTAATTGATACTATGGGTTCATCAAATGCTGGATTAAAAAATAATAATACACAATGTTGGGTAAAAATTAATCCTACTAGTATTAAAAATGCGTACGCAAGCCAAGGTATTTCACATACAAATGCTGATTATTGTTCATTTATATTTAATATAAAACCTCAAGGAGAAATTAGAGCTAACAGAAGATATAAATTTGTAGCTTATCAATACTATACTCAAGAAAATTTAGAACCAGAAAGAAATTATTGGAACCCTAATACAAAACCTATATATTTAGGTGGTGGAACTCTACCAGCTGCCGCTGGTAATGGACCATATTTAACTGTTAGAGTTGAAAGTGAACAAGGAGTTTCTAGTAATGTAGATGGTGCTTTAAATGTTCCATATTGGGGATTCTCATCATCCGCAGGTAATGAGGTAAGAGATGCTTTAGCTTTAATTTCACCAAATGGTAATGTAAATTATGGTGGAGATTTTTATCAAAAATACCTACCATATACAGCATCAGAAAATTCTCAATTCCCAGGAGGAATAGAACCAAGAGATACTAATATTCCAGCGTATAACATACCTTGGACAGTAGAAGTAGGGGATGAAATAAAATTTCAAAACACTGAACAACAGGTATATACTATTTTAGAAATTACACCTCCAGAAAACACAGTAGATAATAGATTAGTATTAAAATTAGATAGACAAGTACCAGCTTCTATTCAGAAAGATTTCTTTATACTTAGAAGATTTAGATACTCACCTAATACAGTAATATTAAACAGTTTATTCCCTTATGGTGGATTAAAAGTTGATCAAGTAGAAACTGACCAAACTAATACAGATGCTATAACACAATTTTATGATCAAAATGGAGATCCAGTAGCAAATGGAAATGATGTTTATACACAATCTATGGCATCAACTAGTTCAGTAACTCCATCTTTTGAATACGTTGAAAGACCTCTATCTAAAAAAGATAATACACCAACGGGTATATTATTTCCAGAGTTCCCAACAGCTTTAATAGAACTCGAACCAGATAAAGTAATAACTCAACTAAGGGACAACAAACTAATAACTTAACATATTTATAACATATATAATAAAACACACAATGGGATATTTAAATAATTCAGTAATGACAATCGACGCAATACTTACTACTAAAGGTAGAGAGTTATTAGCGGCGAATGATGGTTCTTTTAGAATAACACAATTTGCACTAGCAGATGATGAAATCGATTATACACTATATAATGTAAATCATCCATCTGGTTCAGCATTCTACGGTGAAGCTGTAGATGGAATGCCTTTATTAGAAGCATTTCCAGAAGAATCCCAAATTATGAAATACAAGTTAGTAACACTACCAAGAGGAACTGCAAAGTTACCTATCTTAAATGTAGGATACAACGCAGTAACATTACAACAAGGAGCTACTTTAGCAATTACACCTCAAACATTAAATTACTTAGGTAACGACCAAGTATTTGAAACAGCAGGATATAGTTGTACTGTATCAGATATTAGATTGTTAAATCAATTTGAAGCAACGGGTATTAATACAGTAGCTGCTAGTACATCTAATTTAACATCAACACAAACAATTGGAACTAACGTATCATCTACTATTACAGGTACTCAATTTACATTGAGAGCTACAACAGTAAATACATTATTCGGGTCTAATTCAACTCTTGTAAGTACATTGACGTTCAATGGATTAGATAGTGGAGCTAGAATTACTATTCCAATTACAATAACTAAGTCAACAACATAAAAATAAACATATGTCATTTAATAGATTAGAAGCAGATGATTTTGTAGTAAGTGCACAGGCACAAACTCAAACTTGCTGGACAAATAATTTACCTGTATTAACAAGTTTCTTTACACAATCAAATCAGATTTCAACAGAAACAGGTAAATATTATGTAACAGTATTTGATCAAAACCCAACAGGAAGTGCAGCTGCAGCACAATTTGAAATTGCTTATGGTAATTCAACTGGTGGTGGGGCATTAGCCTTTAACCAAAACGCAGCTCCAGGTGTATCTCCAGCTTCAACAATCTATGGTCAATATAGAACATTAGTATTAGAAGATGAAAATTCAGATTTTGTATTTGGTGGTGTAACAGGAAGTTCTATTTATGCTTTAAGTATAGAAAGATCAGCTTATAAACAAGCATTATTCCCAGGATCTTTGAACTTAACATTAAGTAGTTCAATTGGAGCCGGTAATACAACATTAAAATTAACTGATGATTCAAATATGGTTAATGTACCAACTTATTATGGTACAATGAGAGCATATCAAGTAATTAGTGGATCAGATGGTTATTCATATAATTCAGGTTCAGGTGGATCAGGATACACTGTAAGTAGTGGGTCATATGGTTTATTCTTACCAGATATTGGTACTGTATTATTAAATGGAGATGCTTTAGATTTAAACTCAGCTGAAGGGTTAAATTTAGGAACTATTACTACAAGTAATACAAATGGAGATAATCCATTAAGATTATTAGGTACTGTACAATCAGGTTCTAATTTTGGATTAAATTCAGAAGAAACAATTACTTCAGATTTTGTATTTATTAGAGCAAGAAACTCAGAATTTAACTATTCAGAAAACCCATCATATATTTCAGGATCAACTGGTGAAGTTATTTACGATTATTTTATTAATAACCCACAAACATATATTACAACAGTAGGAATGTATAATGATAGTAACGAATTAATTGCAGTAGCAAAATTATCAAAACCTCTAAATAAGGACTTTACAAAAGAAGCACTTATTAGAGTTAAATTAGATTTCTAAGAATGGATGGCGGCATACAAAACACTAAATTCACAAGATATAATAATATCTCCACTAGAAGTAAGTAAAGGATTCTCCTTTGAGGGTAATGCTTTAACTGCGTCTAATGTAGCTATAGATAGATATATAGGTAATAAGTTTGCCCTTCAAGATTCTACAGGTTATATAACAGAATACTCACAATCAGCTATATATTTTCAAACACAACAACTATACTACTCTAATTTTATATCTAGTAGTAATGGTAATGTTCAAAAAGCAAATATACTAAAAATAAATGTTGATGGTACTACTACAGGTAAAATAGCATCAAATGCTTTTGAAAATTTTATTCCAACAGATTTATTACCACAACGTTTTTGGCTTACAAGTTCATATTCAGCAGCTTCATTAACAGGAGACGGATATGGTACAGTAGAATATGGTGATACCGTTTATGGTATTTCAATATTTGAACCAAAAATTTCTACAATGTCTATTCCTAGAGCATTATATGGAGATTATATTATTCCAAAATCATTAAGAATTACAACTGATAGTGGTAGTTATTTTGATGATGGAGAAGGTAGATTACAAATGTCTACTCCAAGTTCTAGTGTTCAAGATAGTATTACAGTAGGTAATATTATTTACGAACATGGTATAGTTATATTTACAGGAGGTACAAGACAAGAAGGAACAGGATTAACTGGATCTTATGGTGATGCTGAGTATGGATCTGGTTTTTATGGCGGTAGAACTGTTGGTAACAATGATTCTTTAAACTTCGCAGAAACAACTAACATTACTTGTTCATTTTCATCTTCTTTTACTATTTATGAGACGCAATATAAATGCACAATAGGAGAAAGTGAATTTAATTATACACTAAATCCAACAATGATAAACTCGGGTTCTAATATAGGAGCAATGCGTTCTTTTGCTACAGCATCATATTTTGATCCCTATGTTACAACAGTAGGTTTATATAATAATAATCAGGAATTATTAGCTGTAGGAAAAATGGCACAGCCTTTACCAACATCTAAAACAACTGATACAACAATTTTAGTAAACATTGACAGACAATAAAACTTTATATATTTATAATAAAATATTCCAAACACCATGGCAAATCAATTATCAAACACAGGTATAGTAACCGGACAAACAGTAGAAGCCTTACAGGTTTCTCAGTCTGTAGACGCGTTCACAGGAGCGAAAGACTACGACATTACCATTTCGGGTTCACTTACATTAACAGGATCTTTACTTCAAACAGGATCTGTATTTTTTAAACAATTAGTAAATACTCCAGCAACAGCAAGTAACCAATTAGGTGCTGTAATGATTGACGTAGACGGTAGACTATATTCTGGTTCATCTTCAGTAGGAGCTCAAGGAGCTGCTGGTGAAAAAGGTGAAGACGGTTCTGCAGGTGCTCAAGGTACATCAGCTACCGGAACACAAGGTGCTGAAGGTGCTCAAGGAGCTGTAGGTAATACAGGTACAGGTGGTGCTCAAGGTACTACAGGTGAAAAAGGAGCTGAAGGAACACAAGGAGCAAATGGTGTAAAAGGTGATATTGGTGAAAAAGGTGGAAATGGAGAAAAAGGTGTAGATGGTGCTGCAGGTGCTCAAGGTACAGCAGGAGAAAAAGGTAATGCAGGTAACGATGGTTCAGAAGGTGCTCAAGGAAGTGCTGGTGAAAAAGGTGAAGATGGTGCAGGTGGTGCTCAAGGTATAACAGGTACTCAAGGTACAGATGGTGTTCAAGGTACAGATGGTACTAAAGGTGAAACAGGAGCAGGAGCACAAGGTACAGAGGGTGCTAAAGGACAAAAAGGAGAACAAGGTGCTCAAGGAACAGATGGTGATATAGGTGTTCAAGGTACAACAGGTATACAAGGTACTACAGGTTTAAAAGGTGAACAAGGAGAAAAAGGTGAAATAGGCCAAAAAGGTGAAGTTGGAGTTCAAGGTACAACAGGATTACAAGGTATAACTGGTGAAAAAGGTGTAGATGGTACTAATGGTGCTCAAGGTACTACAGGTAATGAGGGTGCACAAGGTGCAACAGGAGCAGGAGAAAAAGGTGATTTAGGTGCTCAAGGAGTAGATGGAGCACAAGGAACAGTAGGTGAAAAAGGTGCAGATGGTGCTCAAGGTACTACAGGTAATGATGGTGCACAAGGTGTTCAAGGTATAACAGGAACAGGTACTCAAGGTACAGAAGGAGAAAAAGGTGCTGAAGGTTCAGGTGGTGGATCAGGT
>Ga0209634_1000631_pt1 | contig 27126 bp, 9 predicted proteins | sample LinPmetageLP40_FD_184043 | JGI IMG/M metagenome (GOLD analysis project Ga0209634, IMG submission 184043) | Marine viral communities from the Pacific Ocean - LP-40 (SPAdes) (version 2) | ecosystem: Environmental > Aquatic > Marine > Oceanic | place: Pacific Ocean | collected 2010-08-26 | reverse complement strand
ACTGCAACTGTAAACAGTGCAACTATAAATGTTTTACCTTACGGTGCTGCAAATTTATCTACTTACTTTGGTAACACTGACGATGTTAGGATTTTAGTATATGGTTCTGAAGTTAAGAAAGCATCTACTAAAAGAGACAGAGGTAACAAACCACAACACAAATCTTTAACTAACAAGCCGATTATATTAAGAGATTACTATGAAATCTCTGGATCTGATCAAGCTCAAATTGGTTGGGTTGAAGTTTCTGGTGAAGAAGGACAAAGTGGTTACTATTGGTATGTTAAAGCTGAAGCTGAAACAAGATCAAGATTTGCTGATCACTTAGAGATGACTATGTTAGAAGCTGAACAAGCACACGCTAACTCTGTTGTTGAAAATGAACTTACTGCTGCTAATGATTCTGCTGGTACACAAGGTTTATTTGACGCTATACTAAAGAGAGGTCACGTTACTACTGGTGTTACTGGTGTTAACGCTGCTACTGATTTAGCTGAGTTTGACGCTATATTAGCTAAGTTTGACGAAAATGGTGCTATTGAAGAAAATATGATGTTTGTAAATAGAGCTACTGCTCTTGCAATGGATGATATGTTAGCTTCAATGAATTCTTACGGAGCTGGTGGTACTTCTTACGGAGTATTTAACAACTCAGAAGATATGGCATTAAACTTAGGTTTTTCTGGTTTCAGACGTGGATCTTATGACTTCTACAAGTCTGACTGGAAATATCTAAATGATAAAGGTACTCGTGGATTAATTACTGGCTTTGCTGCTGATGCAATCAGAGGAGCTATTATTCCTGCAGGTGTATCTTCAGTTTATGATGAGGTTATGGGTAAAAACATGAAAAGACCTTTCTTACATGTTAGATACAGAGCTTCACAAACTGAGTCTAGAAAAATGAAGTCTTGGGTTACTGGTTCTGTTGGAGCTGTAACATCTGACTTAGATGCGATGGAAATACATTATTTATCTGAAAGATGTTTAGTTACTCAAGGTGCTAACAATTTCATGTTAATGAAGTAAGCATTTATTATTTAAGGGATCGAGGCTTCGGCCTCGACCCTTTATTTTATTAATTTATATTATATATTATTATGGCAAAAAAACAAAAAAAAGCCTCGTACCAAGGTGATCCTGGTGATGAGCATGTAGAAAAAGTAGTACAGGTTGTAGAACAACCTAAAAAAGAAGTAAAAAATAATAATTGGGAAATAAAAGACCGAATGTATTATTTAAACTATGAAATAACTCCACTAACTTACAATATAAAATCAACAAATATATATTGGTTTGATGAGGAAAAGGGTTATGAAAGAGAGTTGAAACACACTTCAAATCAAAGAACACCGTTTGTTGATGAAATGGTTGGTGATCAAAGACTAGAGCACATAACTTTTAGAGATGGAAGTTTATTTGTTCCAAAAAACAAACAACCATTACAAAAACTATTATCTTTATATCACCCTGATTTAGGTGGTTTATTCTTAGAGCATAAACCAGTTGAAGAAGCAGCAGAAGATATTGATACTCTGCATTTAGAAATAGAAGCTTTAATGGCTGCTAAAGAAATGGATATTGATATGGCTGAAGCAGTTATGAGAGTAGAAATAGGTTCTGAAGCGTCTAAGATGAGTTCTAAGGAACTTAAAAGAGATTTGTTGTTATACGCTAAAAACAATCCTAAATTGTTCTTAGATTTAGCTAACGATGACAATGTTCAACTTAGAAATTTTGGTATTAAAGCAACTGAAATGGGGATATTAAAACTATCTGGAGATCAAAGAACATTTACTTGGGGTTCTAACGATAGAAAACTAATGAACGTTCCTTTTGATGAGCATCCATACACAGCTTTAGCGCATTGGTTTAAAACCGATGAAGGTATGGAAATTTACAATAATATTGAAAAACAATTGAAGTAAAAACCTTTGTAGAAGCAGTCGCTCTACGGGGCGATTGCAAACTACAAATTAAAAAGAAATTATGGCAGTAAACGTAGATACGGTATATCAAAGAGTATTAGCGATAGCTAACAAAGAGCAAAGAGGTTATGTAACACCTCAAGAATTTAACTTATTAGCAAATCAAGCTCAGATGGATATATTTGAGCAATACTTTTACGATATTAGCCAACATGGTAGAAGACCTGGTAACGAAACAGAGTATTCTAACATAACAGATTTATTACAAGAAAAGCTTATGCCTTTTCAAAAAAGACACCAACAGGTTACAATAGGAACTATAGCTGGTGTTGGAACTTTACCAACCGATGTATATAGATTAGGTACTATAATTAGATTATCAGATTACTTAGACACAAGCGCTGGTGAAAAAACTTTATCTGAACTATCAGAAAAAGATTACTTAGAAATAAACGCATCACCTCTTACACGTCCATCATCAAAACGTCCTGTTTTTGTTAGAGACTCAGCAACAACCATAAAAATATATCCTTTTAACGTAGCGCCTGCAAGTTTTACTGAAACAGCTATACTAAATACTGGTAACACAGCTAGTACAACTGTTATTTTAGGTAACTACACCACTGGAAATATAAGTAAAATTAAAGTTGGACAAATAGTTACAGGAGCAGGTTTAGCCACAGATACAACTAGCATTGTTAGTGTTAACCCAACATCAGCAAGTGCAAGTCAAATAGTGTTAAACGTTGCAACAGCCGCTGGTAACATATCAACTCCAACTTTAACTTTTTCTGAAAACGATATAAAATGTAACTATATAAAAAAACCAGCAGACGCTAGTTGGGGTTACACAACCATAAACGGCACGGCATTATACAACAGCGCGTCTTCTATTAACTTTGAACTACATGCTTCTGAAGAAACAAAGCTTGTTAGGAAAATACTAGCGTTAGCAGGTATAATAATGGAAGATCCTAGTATATACCAAATAGCTTCTCAAGAAGATTTAAAAAATATTCAACAAGAAAAACAATAAAACATGTCATTATTTAAAGGAACAATAGAACAATATTACGGCTTTAACGCTTTTACAGTAGGCGCTGCTAATAGAAATATTTTTACAATTGATTTTCCAACACTGCCTACATCTTTAGGTGAAATTGACATTTATCTAATAGGAACTGCAAACGGTGTAACAAAATCTACTAGAAGTTTAATATCAGAATATGGTGTAACTGTTAGTGAGTTTAACGTTGACACTGGTAAAATAATACTAAGCCACAACCCTACACAAGGAGATACTATTGAGGTTATATTAAAATCACCTGACTTAGGTAATTACCAATACATATCTATCGATGATGTTGTAGCTAACTTTGTTGTTGGTTATGTTGGTGAAGGAAAAGTAATACCAAAAGTAAGAAGATCTGACGTTTTGTTTCACGCTATGAGATCACTGCAAGAGCTTAGTTACGATACTTTAAAATCTCAAAAAGCTATAGAATTTACGCTTGGTGCAAACTTGCTTATGCCACTACCACATGATTATGTCAACTATATTAAACTTTCTAAGGTAGACTCTGCAGGTATTGAAAGAATACTACATCCAATAAGATATTCGTCAAATCCTTCTGCTTTAACAAATGAAATTACAGGTGAATATATATTTGATGGTAATGGTAATCATATTACAGCTTCTGAATCAGAAACATGGAAAGCTTATCAAAAAAATAATCTTACAGACTCAAGCGATTCTAACAAAAGATATGACACTGACGATTTAGATTTTTTACTTGGCAATAGATATGGATTAGATCCTGAGCAAGCAACTTCTAACGGTAATTACTATATTGACGAGTTAAAAGGTAATATACATTTTAGTTCTAATCTTGCTAGTAAAAATATTACTTTAAAATACATAAGCGATGGGCTTGGTGCTGATGGAGATATGATTGTACATAAATTTGCAGAAGAAGCAATGTACAAGTGTATAGCATACGCTATAATGTCTACAAGAGCTAACATACAAGAATTTATAATTAGAAGATATAAAAAGGAAAGGTTTGCAGCAATAAGAACTGCTAAGCTAAGACTGTCAAATCTAAAAACAGAAGAGCTTGCGCAAGTAATAAGAGGTAAGTCGAAAATAATAAAACACTAGTATATGCCAGAAATTAAGAATACTTTTACGTCAGGGAAAATGAATAAAGACCTTGACGAAAGACTAGTACCTAAGGGAGAATATATAGACGCGTTGAACATTGATATTTCTACTTCAGAAACAAGTGATGTTGGTGCTATTGAAAATTCTTTTGGAAATACTTTAAAATCTGGTAATTTTATAAACAACGCTAGTTACATAGCTGACGCGGTTTGTATTGGTTCTATAATAAACAAAGAAACAAACACTATAATATGGTTTATAAAAGGTAGTAATATTGATGCTATAGTTGAGTATGATCCAGACACTGAGGTTACAGACCCAGTTCTTATTGACAACTTTACAAACGCATCTCTTGGTAATCAAAAAAAATTCTTAAATTTTTCAAAAAAACACTTAATAACAGGTGTAAATATAATAGGTGATATGTTGTTTTGGACTGACGGTAATAGTGAGCCTAAAAAAATAAACATAGCTAATATGAAAAGAGGTATAGATGCCACGCAGCCTTGGAAAAAAACAAACGTATTAGTAAAAGAAAACGGATTAATTAGTAAGGGCGACAGTGGCACTAACAACTATGTAGAAGAAAAACACATAACTGTTATAAGAAAAGCACCTTTTAGTGCGCCTAAAATTACTTTAAGCGATACAGAAAGAATATCAGAAGGTGCTGATGAATCTACTGTTCACGTTCCAACAAACACAACACACGCGTCAAGTCCTATTGACGGTGGTGGTGGAGTAGAGCACGATCATATATATTCGCCATCTAGTGGTAACCAACTAATATTTAATAATGATGTTCAGATAACAACAAACAGGGCTACAGCTACAGCTGGTGCTTTTAAAAATGTAGTTTTTGTAGACGTAAGCACTTTAAGTGATTCTGAGTGGAAGCAGTGGCTTGGGGTTGATAACACAAGACACTTATTGCACTTGACAACAGCAGGTACTGTTAGAAGATATGAAATAGACAAAACGCACAGCACAGGTGGTATAGACCATGTTACTGGTAGAATATATTTAAACTGTGATTCTGTTGCAACTACAATTAGCAGTGGTGATGTTGTTGTTTTGAAACATTACTTAGAAGAGTTTAATAATGAAACTTTTTGGACATATAAAGATTCTAGTGGTAGAACACAGAAAAAGCCATCTGGCACAAATAACCAAGGTAGGTTGCAAAGTGATGACACATACTTAAAAGATGGTGGTTATCTTGAAGATGGTAGTGGAAAAGACTTTACGCCAAGATTAGACTTAAACGATAATAATCTTATATTTACAACAGCTGCAGACAACCCAACAAATCAAAGTAATCAGCAAGCAGATTCAGAAAACACTGGTTGGCACAAGTTAGCACCTGTGACAAATAGATCCGGCTCTACACCAGGTTACACAGATGTTTACGCAGATGCTAGTGATGCTAAAATTGTTTATGATGCTACCAACATGTCTGATATTGAAGTTGGTATGGTTATTACGAGCGCAGTTGCTGATGTTGTTAATCTAAACACAAGAGTTGTAAGTGTAAGTGGTAGTAGTCCTAAAAAAATAGTTTTAGACAAAGCTGTTACAAATTTATTTTCTACAGACTCTAATGCAAAAACAAGAGTTACATTTATAATGCCAAACGGTTTGTTAATGCTCGCTGGAGCGGCCTCGCTTAACAACACGGAGCAACGTGTTTATGGTGTTATCTCAGAAGATAGTAGCGGAACAGATGGGTTAATACCAGGTCATTTTTACAGATTAAGTATGGATGTTGCGGTGACTGCAAATGGTGGTGTTGGATTTCCAACAACCGTGTCTGTAAGAAATAACTATGGTGTTGGTAAAGATTTAAGATACACATTTACTTCTGGTGGTAATCAACCTAGAAAAATTAGCGGAATATTTCAATATGATCCGCACATGGACTTTAACAATGCTGGTGGTACAAATGGTGTTTGGCAGCAGTCAGAAGGTAGAGGTGTAATACTTACAAAAGACATAGACACTATAGGTACTATAAAAAATATACAAATAGAGTGTATAAGCAAGCCTAAACCGGTAAGAATACAAGAAGTTAGTTTTTATGGCAAGCCTGATTATACAGTTGGTGATACCGTAGAGCTCACGCTGTCTGACAACCCGCTGGTTAGTGAGCAAGATGTAAAAATAAAATTAGCACTAACAAAACAAAATTTGCTAGCAGAAAGTGTCACGGCTTTTCCTACATATGCCGCGGCTACAACAGTTGGTAGTGAATTACTAAATCCTGATGCTTCAACTTTTACCGACGCTAGTAAATGGACTATAGGTAATAACGGTTGGACAGTTAGTGGTGGAGGTACTGCTGTTAGTAATACTGGTGGAAGTGGTACTTTAGACGCTACAACATCTGCTTCTGGTGGTAATGGTGGCTTAACAACAAATCTTATTGCTGGTAATTGGTACAAGCTTACTTATGTTATTTCTGCGTCTGCAAATACAAACTCTGATTTTGCCTTACAGATAAATGGCCAAGCATATAACATACCTGATAACACTGTAAATAAAACAATACATTTACTGCCTGACGTTGCAACACATGTTCTATACTTTAGGCAAGGGCCAAATAATTTAGATAGATTTAGGTTATACGCCGCGGCTGATCCAGATGTTACTTTAACTGACGTTAGTCTAAAAGCTGTGACAATGACTGGTCAAGTTGATTTTGAAACAACTGGTTCAAACGAATCAAGAAAAACATTTGAATGTGAAATTGTGTCTGCAAGTAGCAATATAACGCAGTTAATGCCTAGTGAAGCTAAAAAATGGGCTGCAATAAGAGTTAAAAAAGAAGCTTTACATCAAGAAAGTTTTGCAAGGTTTGGGTATAGATGGAAGTATAACGATAACCAGTATTCAGCAATGTCGCCTTTTACAAAAGTTGCTTTTTTACCTTCTAGCGAGTATGATTACGACACAGAAGAAGGTTATAATAAGTCAATGATAAACGATGTTAGGCGAATAGTATTGTCTGACTTTGAACCAGCGCCTGAAAATGTAAATGAGTTAGATATTTTGTACAAATCTTCTGAGTCAACAAATATTTACACTTTAAAAACAATAAAAGCAAACAATAGTCCTTACTCTTTAGGTTCTCCAGCTTTAAGTGCTGAAGGACCTTTAGAGGTGTCAATAATTTCTGAAATGGTTCACGCTGTGCTTCCTGAAAACCAGGCATTAAGACAGTATGACAATGTTCCTAAGTCTGCTAAGTCACAAGAAATAACGGCTAACAGGCTGTTGTATGGAAACTACAAGCAGCAATATGATTTACTAGAAGAACCCGTTATAGACTCAATAGTAACTTCTAATGATGTTATAGGAGGTGAATTACCTAGACAATCTGTAAAGTCGTTGAGAAGTTATCAAGTTGGAGTTTCTTTACTAGATAAATATGGAAGAACTACGCCGGTTTTTTCTAATGATAGTTTAAATGTTTTAAACTTAGGGCAGGAATTATCTAGCAAAGCAAATACAATAAAAGCAAAAATAACAAGTTTACCACCAAGTTTTGCTACTCATTATAAATTTTACGTAAAAGACCCTTCTGCCGAATATTACAATTTAGCAATGGATAGGTTTTACCAAGCGGAGCAGTCTGATCAAGTTTGGATTTCTTTTCCATCTTCAGATGTAAATAAAGTAAACAAGGAAGATTATTTAATATTAAAAAAATCTCATGACGGTAGTGATGATTTTCAAGCTACAGCTGGTAAAGTTTTTAGATATAAAGTTTTAGCTGTTGAAACATCGGCGCCACAGTTTGTTGTTAATGAAAAAAAGCTTATTGGCTCTGCTTCAAGTTGTAACTTTACAACGTCAGGCGTAAACAATTCTACTGGCTATCCTTTAAGAGGTAGGGTTATGGTTAGGGTTAATGCCGCAAGATTCACTAGCAGTCAAGCTGTTTTAGATATGTTGCCCGAAGCTACAGTTGGTACTAGACAGGTAATGTCAAACACTTACATTAGAGTTTTTTCTAATTTAAAAGGCACAGCTAGTAATTTTTATGAAGTTGAAAGTATTGAGTATAATCTTGCAAACTCTATAAATTATTATGAGTTTAAATTAGTAGACTCGTTTGGTACAGACGTAGACTTTACAGGCCCTGCACCAGGTAGTACAACAAGGCAGTTAGACCTAGAAATATATAAGTCAAATCCAAACGACTACAAAGCTGAGTTTGACGGAAGGTTTTTTGTTAAAATTATGAAAGATTTTGACTTTAACAATCATATATTAAAATCATATCTTTCACCAGAAGGAGAGTACGGTATAATAGCTAGCCAAAATTTTCAATGGTTACACCATAGTATAACTGGGCAAGGAACAACAGATGGTTATGAAAGTGATGATTTAGACTATCAAAAAGACACTTATGTTTTTGGTCAATCGGCACAGACTTTGTCTTTAGACACTAATATAGTTGGTCCTATTGACATAACAGGTTTTCAAGGACCCGATAGGAGCACAAGAAAAGATCTTGCACCTATATTCCCTTTGTCAAACCAAAAATGGGTTATAGATAGTGCTTTTGGTTGGCACCAAAAACCTACAAACGAGTTGTCAGCAGCTAGACACGAGCATGCCAATAAAGATGGTAATATGGGCGCTGAGATGGGTTGTGGGTTTTTACTAGGTAATAAGCATGCTGATTTTAGAATAATTGGATTAGGTCCTTTAAACTCAGATAATGAGGCTCCTGGAGACGATCAAAATAAAGGTTATAAATTTGATAGAAAATCTAGTGTATTTAAACAATTTTTTGAAAATTGGCCTGTATACGATAAATTAAGAACTGCTGGTACGAAGTTTAGATGGCAAAACGACCCCACAAGAACAATATACAATATTACTTCTGCAGAAATATTAGACGTTAACAACTATACAAATAACGATGAGGATAATAGTTTTCACAAAAGATCAAACCAAGGTGTTAGAATACATGTTCAATTAGACAAGCCTATAGCTTGGACACCAACTGATCCAGCAGCAATAATAGACGAGAGTGTTTTAGGAGATGGAGTTGTTTCAAACCCTGGAGACGGTTATATAAAACCGTTAGACAACGATCTTTCTACAACAGGCTCGCACATAGCGTCAAACTCTTCTAAACTTGAAATACTTTACGATTTACCAACTTACAATACATTTGCAAGTAATTCTCCAGCTATATTTGAGTTAGAACCTAAAGAAAGAGTTGATTTAAATTTGTATTACGAAACATCAGAAGCAATACTAATACCTAAAACAGGTATGAGAATAACAACTGATTTTATAGATGATTCTACAAAAGCTAGTGCTTTACTACCTACCGCTACAATAACAGTTAATGACGTAGACAACGAACAGTTTATTATTAACCACGGGTCACACAACAAAGTTACTGGCGCTTACTCTTCTGTGAAGCAGACTTGCAACATACCAGCTGGGTCTAAATTTAGCATACACAGCCTTGATGACAATCGCAACGTTCAGCATACTAGATCTTTTATATTACCAAGTGTCTTAGGAAAACCTGGTGTTATTTATGCTCAATTGTCTAGAAACATTACAGGGCAAAGCGAAGGACCAATTGTTTCTATAAATCAATCAATTAAACTACCTTTTCATAATCTCAAATACCACAACTGTTTTGCTTTTGGTAATGGTGTTGAGTCTAACAGAGTTAGAGATGATTTTAATGCAAACTTTATAGACAAAGGCCCTAGAGTATCTTCAGTTATTAAAATACCATACAGAGAAGAGCATAAACAAAACGGGATAATATATTCTGGTTTATACAATTATGACAGTGGTGTTAATAGATTAAATGAATTTATTCAAGGTGAAAAAATTACTAAATTTTTAAATCCAGACTACGGTTCAATTCAAAAACTTTTTACAAGAAACACAAACGTAATAGCTTTTTGCGAAAACAAAATATTAAAAATACTAGCTAATAAAGACGCTTTGTTTAACGCTGATGGCAATACAAACTTAACATCAACAAACAATGTTTTAGGACAGGCAATACCTTTTGCTGGTGAATATGGTATATCTAGAAATCCAGAGTCATTTGCCAGCTATGGTTATAGAGTTTATTTTACAGATAAAAGTAGAAATGCTGTGTTAAGACTTTCAGGCGACGGTTTAACAGACATATCTGTTTACGGTATGGACGGTTGGTTTAAAGATAACTTAAAACCTTCGTCTACTATAATTGGCACTTATGATGAAGATAAAGATAATTACAATTTAACACTAAACGATTATACACTGAGTTATAGTGAAAGCGTTAGGGGTTGGTCAAGTTTTAAATCATTTATACCAGAAAACGGCTTTTCATTAAAAGGGTATTATTACACTTTTAAAAACGGTAACTTATGGCTTCACAATTTAAATGAAAATAGAAATCAATTTTACGGTGTTGAGTATGATTCTAAAGTTAGGTTTTTGTTAAATGAAAATCCTTCTGACATAAAAATATTTAAAACTTTAAATTACGAAGGCTCGGCCTCTCAAGTATACACGTCTAATAGTGTTAGTGGTGAAGGTTGGTATGCATCAACTATAAAAACAGATAAACAATTTGCAGAGATTTTAGAGTTTAAAGAAAAAGAGGGTAAATGGTTTAATAACATAAAAGGTATAGACACAACAGAAGACAACATAGATCTCAAGGAGTTAGCTGTGCAGGGACTTGGTACTGTTGCCACGGTGGGTAGCTTACCTAATCCAGTACACCATCTTGTTAGAACTACAGTTACTTCTACGGAAAACGATGCTGCTCCACCTGCTAAGTGGAGAATAACAAACTCTTTAACTGACAACTCTGAAACTGCTAGTAAAATAATAGAAGATTTTATTGCCTCTAACACAAGTACAGCTACAAACCAAGATTTTTACATACACGGTCTTAGCGCTAACGGTAAACAACATGTCATAGATACTATAAACGGTGGATTTGTGTGTACAGGTAGTATGACAAGAACTTTTGCAGATGGCTACAACAACAGTGGAACTTGGACGGTGTCATCGGCTCACGTAGGTCTTGCTACAAACATAATTAGACTAAGAGTATCGCAAACTACAACAAACCCTAACACAGATGTTACACAGACCTTAAACGTTACAGGAACAGCTTATTTAAAACAAAACTAATGGCGGGAATTATAAAAGACATATTGCAAAATTGCACGGAAGTGCTAAGTATAACTACAAAATCTGATGGTGATGGTGTTTCAAATAGCCCTTTTGTAAGAATACTAAGTGCTAATGATCAAATTCAAGTTGGTATGACTATATCTGGTAATATTTCAAATGTAAATAATTATCCAGAAGGTACTACTGGTATACGTGTTAAATCTATAGAAACCGAAAGTGGTGGTGCGATGAAAATTTATTTTGGTAGACCAACAGATAATTCTACTGCGCAGTACAGTATTTCAGGTAACGAACAATTAGTTTTTATAAACTCTAACAATAATTTTATTAATACTGGCGTGCCTGGCTTTAAAAGAGGAAGTTTTATTAAAAAATTCACATCAGTACAGAACTATGTTTTTAAAACACCACCAACAATTTCATTTGCAGAGTGTTCAAAACCTTCTAACTATACGGTTGCTGTTGTTGATACTAAAAACTCTAGTAATCTTCTAACGGCAAGAGAGTTTACTATTTCTGTAAAAATAGACAAAGAATCTAGCAGCGATACTATAGAGTTTAATGCCGCGGCAGACGCTGGTTATAACCCGTCTGTTAACGAAATAACAAACTACGTTGCTCAGACAAGTGATTTGCCTTGGCACGGTGGTTCAAGAACAATACAGGTGCACGGTGATCCAGGCGCTATGTTTAAAATAAGAATACAACAAACAACTGGTGGTGTTACAACGGACAAAGCTGCAGAAACTGTAAATACAATACCAGAAAACGGTGTTTTTGAAAGAACTTTTAGGTTTCAAAAAATTACTGCAAATAGATATTATACTGTAACAATACAAGAAAATAGTGTGTATAGCAACTTTACAGAGATATTAAGCCCAACCGTTTTTCATATAAATCAATATATTGCGCCAACGGTAAGATCATATGCTATTTTAGGTAATTTAACAAATAATAGTTCAAACAACACTAGTTGGGTTAATTTTACAGGAAATCATCTTTCGGCAAATGCTAATCAAATTACAGGTGTTTCAGCATACTCAAATCAAACGCTAAGCTTCAAAGTAACTGCTAACAACATTAATAAATTTATTAATTATAATTCAACAGGTGCTGGTTTTACAGGTGGAACATCTTTAGGTCTAGGTCAGTCTGGCTTTGTTGGAGGTACTACTTTTAGCAGTGGTATGGCTGGCAACTCACAAACTTCTTTTATATCTTACGCAAGTGCAACCGATAACCCCGCCTCAGCTTGGGAGATTAGATCAGGAGGTAATACAGCTAGTGATGTTACAAACGCTGGGGCTACAAATGTTGGAAAAAGCATAACTAAATTAGTGAAAGTGCATGGTACTAAAAATACGTTTATGAGTAGAGATTTTTCTACATATGGTGTTCAAATGTTAACCTCGCCAAATGGAACATATAACAATAATTCAAACTGGCCACTTTCTACTGGAATTGCTACTTTTACAAGAAGTGCAAATTCTTTTTCACCTGTAAATGGTCAAACAGGGCTTATATTTGGAAAATTAGATGTTTCTTTAGAAGAAGGCAAAACCTACAGGTTACAATATAGTATTGGTGGTGCTCAAGGAGGTGATGGTTATGTTTTAAAGCTGAAAGGCCATGCTGTGGGAAATGGAGACGTTGTTTTACCAACAGGCATGGGTACGCATGAAATATTTTTTACACAAGGTAGTAAAGTTGCCGGCGAGGCTTTAAATAACACCCTTGTTCTTAACGGTCTTAATTTTGTTGCTAGAACTATAATAGGTATTACTCAAACCTCTAATGGAAATGCGAGTATGACTATAAACAATTTTGATCTTAAACAAGTAAACCACGACCAAGGCCCTTGTGGAATTCCTTTAACAATGACAACAGCTTATCCAGTTTATGCTGGTAGTGGTAAAAGACCTGAAAACGTAACAGTTCAGTTATTATCTGAAAATAGAAGAATTTCAAAAAACATGGAGGTTAGAGGTATTGGGCTTTATTCCGGTACTTATGTTAAAGGTATTGATGGAAAAAACATAATTTTATCTCACCCGCCATCACCAGAGGGTATTCCAAAAGGATCAACATTAACTTTTTACTCCCCAGCAACAATGATAAGCACGTCTGATTTAAGATTTGTAATGACTCAAGGTACAGTAAGTGGTGGTTCTTTACCTTCTAATGTTGTAATTGAAGGTTCTTTGTCAGTAGAATCTGTTGGATCTTACGATGTAGATATAGATTTAGACTTAGGTGCTTTCCTTGAAGAAGATTCAGTATCTTTACCAACTATATAAAAAATAAATAAACATGCCAACACTAACACTTACATTTGCAAACGAAGTAAACACATCACTACAAGCTAAATCAGCAGCTGTAGCGTCTGGTCAAAACACAACTAACTACGGTGAGTCTATAGTTAATGACGTTGGTGGTTGGGATAACATATACTTTGTGCGTAATAACGGTTCCGAGGTTATATACTTAGGAACATGCACTTCTATTAGTAGTGATAGAAAAACAGTTACAGTGACATACACTGGTAACATAAGAACCCCTGTGGACAATGATTTTATTTTGTTTGCAAAAGATACAGCTGTTAATAAATCTGGCGTGTTAGGTTATTACGCAGAAATAGAAATGAAAAACTCGTCAGACACTGCTATAGAACTGTTTGCTGTTAGTTCTGAAGTGTCTTTAAGTAGTAAATAAACACAAAAAAGTGTAACTATATAAATACAATTTAAAAATATGATAGACTTAATTATAGAAATATTCACTTACCAAGCAAACGCTAACTATGCTATAGCCTGGGCGCCTATGCTTATTGGGGCTGGAGTATCAGCTTTGTCTGGTATTATAGGTTATAATAGTGGAAAAAAACAACGTAGGCAAGAAATGAGAGATGCTAGAGATGAGTATGATACTAGAAAATCTGACTATATGTCTTTAGACACTAGTAATCCATATAATAACATGGAAAACGTTTACGAAGATTTACAAGTAAATACTCAGCAAGCTGATTTCCAAGCAGAGCAATTACAACAACAACAAGCTAACATATTAAACAATTTACAAGGAGCTGCCGGTGGTAGTGGTATTGCTGCCTTAGCACAGTCGTTAGCTAATCAAGGTACTCAAGCAACTAGACAAGCTTCTGTAAGTCTTGGCCAACAGCAACAAGCAAATCAAATGGCTACATTGCAAGAAGAAAGTAGATTACAAGGATTACAAAGACAAGGTGATGTATACTCTAGAGGTTTAGTAAAAGACAGGACAGAAACTTTACTAGGTATGTCACAAACAAGATTAAGAGACGCTAGAGGCGCTGAACAAGCTGCTATGAACCAAATGATTGGTGGTATTGGTCAAGCTGCGGGAGGATTAATGTCTGCTGGTTTAAGTGATAAATCTACTGCAGGTATAGATGGTAGTATGTTGTCAGAATTTGAGCGTCAAATACTAAACAGATCATAACATGGCAAATAAACTACTAATACAAGGAGAAAAAGGACTAAGAGGTCCAGTACAGATAAACTCTGAGCTTATAAGCAAACCTATAACTAAAGCTTTAGATGATTACAAAAAGCAAGAAGCGTTAAGACAAAAGCAAGGTGCTGCTATTAGAAATGCCGCGTTAAAACAAGTTACAAACAAACAGGGTAAGACTTCTGTTAAAATTACAGATCCAAACATAGCTTCATTAGGTTTTAATGAGTTTAACAAGCACAAGGCTAACATAGCTTCTGATTATTTAAATCAACAGTACCAGTATGACGCAGATAGGTTTTCCGCTGATTTTAACACCGCTGTTGACGGCTTAGATAAAGATAAAAAAGCTTATAACGCTAATATGGACGGTAGAAAAAATGGTAAGCCTTATTACTCAGAAGGATCGTCTGTAAAAACCTTGGCTTTTAACAACCAAGTACATAATCAAAAATACAAAAATGTTAGATGGAACCCAGACTTAAGAACTAACGAGTTTGAAGTAGATCTTGAAGGTGACGGAAACTATGAGTATGTTAGTCAAGAAATGCTGGATAACAATGTAGTTCTTTTTAATTCTAAACTAAAAGAGGCTGTTGTAGCGGATTTAAAAAATATACAAACAGCTGGTTTAAATGGTAACAATGTTTTAAGAGACAGCCAAAACAATATAAGAACTACAACTGACTATGATGATTTACTAGACAATACTAATGACGTTGTTAGTTTTGCTTGGGATCCATATGCGCCTAATGAGCCAAGCTTTATAAAGTCTTATCAAATGAAAAACCCTAAAGATCCACTAGACTGGGCAAACATTGACCACGAGGATTTTGATGAACAAAGACTAAAAAGAGAGTCTATAAATTATTACAATGATATTAGAAACAAAGAATACGACGCTGGTGGAGCTGTTGGTAAAGGAGATAATAGTAGAGGTGGTAGAATAGATGCTGATATAAATAGAATGGTTGATAATTCTTTCGATACAGAAAATAACAACTTTGACTTATCTACGATGCGTACAGCTACTGTTAGAGTGTCTGATGGTGACTTGTCAGATGATCCAGAAGAAAATGGTATGTATAGCATAGAAGTTTACCAAAACGGTGAGTGGACAAACAGAGAGTATTACTCAAAAGATATGGATCCAGAAAAACTAAAAAGGTTGTTTAAAATGGAATTTGGTTCTAAAGTAACAAACCAAGAACAAAACTAATATAATATAAATATGGCTAATACTGCAAAAGAAAATAAAGCTCTTGCTGTTAAAAAAATAAAAGCAAAATACCCTGGTATCAACGATCAGGGTATTAATGCTATCCTAGCCAATATGGATTTGGAAACCGAGTTTACAGCAGGAGTTGAAACGTCACCAACTTGGGGAAATAATCGAAAACATAAAAAAGGTGGATCAAAAATATACAAATACAAAAAAACCGATAAAAAAAGAAAATGGTATAAAATAAACGATAGGTTAGACGCATGGGCTGAAAAAAATGGTCATGTTAAAGATAATGGTGAAATAGACGAGTATGCTGCCGAAAAAGCTTTTAACAAGCTAACAAATTCTGAAAAAAATATAGCTAGATACGGCACGGAAGGTGGTATAGGTGCTTTGCAAACTACAATTCAAAGAGATAAAAATGGTGATTTTGAAGATCCAGGAAGAGCTGCAAGATTTGAAGCGTATGTATTATCGCAAGTTAATCCAGAGACAGGAGAAAACTACAAGAGCACTGGTGAAATGTTTGATCTTTTGCAAGATAAAAAGTATTATGAAATTGGTCTTGATTTATCTTTAAATTTTGAAGCAGAAGAAAAAGGGTGGAACACGGAGATGTTAAACAATCAAACTGCACAGTCTTTAAGGTTTGGGCCAAATGGTATAAATCCTGGTGAGCAAAACAACGAAATTGATATTACAAAAGATTATGGTAAAACTTTTGAAGATTACGCTGTGTACGATGGTGCTGCATCGGGTTTTGAACAGCCAAATGGAAAAAAAGCCCATATAACTTCTGAAGCTGAAAAAATAAATGATTTTAACAATATAGAGCGTAATGAAAACGGCGATCCTATAGGTAATCAAATTCCTGTTGACCCAAGCACGGGTGAGCCTATTAATCCAGGTGGTACTGGTCCTGGTCCTGGTCCTGATGAAACTGGAGGCATTGCTCAAGATCCAAGTATAACAGACGATAATATTTATAGTGGTGGTACTTTACCTGAAGTTGAAATAGAAGGTAAACGTGGTCCTAAAATAGAGAAGGGTGAGCCAGACATAACTGGTGATTTGATAGATAGTATTGAAGAAAAAGAAACAGATCCTTATAAAGTAAAAGAAAAAGACGTAAAAGAACCTGTTGATCCAGAATTTAAGCTTGAAGGTACAGAACCAAACCAAACAGATGACCTTATAAACAGTATTGAAGATAAAACTGGCGAGAATATAAAAGTTAAAGAAGTTGAAATAGATTTAACTAAAAAACCTGTAGGCCCAGTGGTTAAACCTGAGAGTGATATACTAAATAAAGAAATTGTAGGGCCAACAGCTGAAACAGCTGATGTAGAAAAAGATCCAAAAATAAAACCTCAAAAAACAAACAAACGTAACGTACCGTTCAATGTTGATATAAGCGACTTGAACAGCTTGCAAAACAACACAACAACAACAGCAGAAGTAATTGTTGAAGATGAAGAACCTTTTGGCGCTGAAGAAAGAAGAAACGCTATAGAAGGCTCTACAATAAGCGGGAGCTTTGGTTATATTGGTGTTGATGAAGATGGTGTACCGCAATACGGTATGAGACAAGATATAACACCGCCAACAGAAGTTAAAGATGATGACTTGCAAAACCCTGATGATATACCTGAAGTTATAAATGACATACAGGTAGACGTTGTCAAAAAAGACGAAAACAAAGGCGAAGATGGTTCTAACACTAGAGAGAACTTTGAAAACACTCCTATTGTAAATCCTTACTTTAATGTTCAAGATTTATTATATGTTGCACAACCCGTAACAACCGCTCCGGTTGGATCTGCAGCTCAACAAGAAGCGCTACCTAACGAGCTTGGAGGTAGACCTGTTGACGTAGAAGGTAAAGTTGATGAAGCAAAGCTTCAAGAACAACAACAAATAAACGCATCGTTTAAAAACCCACAAATAACATACACAGACTCACAGCAATTTCCAGGTACAAAAGCGTTAAATATTAACGGTGTTACTATGGATCAAGATGGTGGCAAACAAATGTTTACTTATAACAGTGAGCACCCAAGCTACTCTGGTAATCCTGCTAGAAGAACTCCAGCTACACAAAAAGATATTGATAAATTTAAAGCAACTGTTTGGTTACAAAATTTAGAAAAGCAAAAGCAAGATTTATTAAAAAATACTTTTAGTAAAAAAGCTAAAGCAGAAATAAATAAAGACTATGTAAGATACTCTTCTAAAAAAGACGCTGAGCTTAAAAATAAAGTTAGAGGTTTAGATCTTGATTTTGAAGACAACAAAGTAGCGCCAAAACTTTTAAAAACAGTTGAAAGAGAAGATTATGATTACTTTGACTGGCAGTCATACCAAATAAAAGATATACAAAATAGAGCTAAAAAAAGAAACGCAGCGATGGAAAAGGAAGGCGCTGTTGTTATGATGGGGCTTCAAGAAAAATTAAACAGTGTAATCAAAGAGCAAGTTCCTTTAGTTGAAGACATAATTAGTAAAGATTTTAGACGTAGATATTTGCTTGGTCAGTTTGAAAATATGAACGACAATCAAATTAACGAGTTGTTCAACAAAGAGCTAAACGACAGGATGCGACTTGTACAGGAAGATCTTGTTGCTCAATACAACATTGAGTTTGAAAATAAAATGGATGCGTTTGCAAAAGAGTTTAAGCTACCAAACCTTATAGATGATGGTGATTATGAGAAAATAGACCAACTGTTAGATGAAGTTGCTTGGACGACTCTACCTGCTAGAGAAAAACGTATTGTACTAGACAATATATGGAAGTCTTGTGAAGATGGTTTATTAACACATACTAAAACTGAAACTACTGCGGATATGAAAGCAGAGTTTTACGATAAGTATTATGACAGAATAGTTGAAGATGAAGAGGGTAATCCTACGCCGTTTGCTTTAAGAGATTTTGCTAACAATGTTTTAGATGGTGGAAAAATTGATAAACAATTACAAGTTTGCGAAGCTTACATGATGCGACCTGGTAACGACCCTGTTGGTTATGACAACTCTACAGGTGGACCTTTAACGCCAACACAGTGGAGCGAAAAGTTCATAGCGCTGTCAAATACAAAAAAGTTTGCTGAAGATATAATAAACAACCCAGAGGCATTTAGCAAGTCAGCTACAAAAAACTTCTTTGATGGTTTTAAAAGTTTAAGAGGAGAGCAGTATGTTCCTTTTGTAGGTGCAATACCTGAAATATTTGATCTTATTGAGTTGTACAAGTTGTCAGAAAAAGATCCAAACTCGTTAAGTGAATTTGAAAAGCTATCACTTAACATGTACTCTATGAAAATACAGGCTCAAGAAGTTGCTAAAAAAGCTTCACCTGCCTATAGAAGAGGTAAAATGCTTGCTGAAATGATACCTTACGTTGGTGAGTTTATAGCTACTAGTGGTCAGTTTACTAGTGCAAGAGCTGGCGCTAAAAAATATTTAACAGAAAAAGCTAAGCAAACTGTTATAAAAAACACTATGCAGTCTACTGGTAAATTAGTTGCTGTTAATAGAAGTATAAATGCATTATCCTTTATAGTTGGTACCGCCTCTCAAGCAGCTGCAAACCCGCAACAATATTTAAAACACTTTGTAGAAAACATTACGCCTCAAACATATTATATGTTTACTGACGGTGGGCAAGAAATAGTAGACCTTGTAGATGCTATGGGATCTGATGACTTTTTAAACATGGATATAGAAATGACTACATCGTTTAAAAAAGGCACTGGTATGGGTAGTTTTGAAGCAGCTGGTAAAGCTTACGGTGTAACTTGGGCTGAGTTTTTTACAGAAAGACTTGGTGAGCTAGTACCTATGTTTGGTAAGTATTTACGAAAAGATGTTATGAAAAATCCTGCTTGGATGAAAAAAGTAACATTAGGTTATTATTTGCGTAAAATGAATTTAGAAGGTCTTGCTGCAAAAAACCATTTTATGAAAAATCAAGTTGGTTGGAATGGTGTTGTAGGTGAGGTTTTTGAAGAAGTTGTAAACCAACCGCTGTCTAGCGTTATTATGGGTAAACCCTGGTATACTGGTCTTGCTACAAAAAACCCTATAGATGGTAGTTTAGATTTTACAGAAGGCACAGAGTTTTTAAAAGACATGTTTACTGTAACTGGTGTTGCTCAAATCGCGTTTGGTGGTATTAATATGGGTGCTCAATTAGTTACTGGTCAAAAACCACCAGTGTTGATGATTGGTGAAGAAAGGTACAGTAGCTATTCAGAGTTTAAAACAGATCTTGAAAACTTAATCAACGCTGGCAAGCTTGGCGATCAAAAAGTAAAAATAACAGGTAATCCAGTAGGTTTTTTTGAAATAGAAAAAATAATGAAAGATTCTAACAACTCTGAAAATTTTGATAGATTAGAGTATGACAAGCAGAAAGCAGACAGAGTTAGAGCTAGAGAGGTAGAAATACTAAACAGACTTAGCAGTGAGGAAAGAGAAGAGGTTGTTGGTATAAATGACGAGTTAACAAAACTTAGAGAAGAGCTAGACGAATTACAAGATCCAGAAAACAAAACAAAGTCTAAAAAGAAAAAGATAAAAGAAACTTTAAACAAAATAAAAGAACTTTCTGATAAAAAAGGCGATGTAATTAAAGAAGTTGCAGAGCAAATTATATTAGAAGATGTTGCTAAAGTTGAAAAAATATTAGAAAAATTATACCCTGATGGCCAAACAACTATAGAGTCTATAAGTAAAAGCGATATTAGAGAAATTGTTATGAGTGGCTTGGCTGATACTATTAAAGTAGACGGTAAACAAGTTTTCAGGCTTGAAGATGGTAAAATGATAGATATTGAAACCGGGCAAGAAATTGTTGAAGAAGAGAAAAAGCAATTAGAAGAAAGAATTAAAGAAGCCGAAGAGTCTGAAGGGTTTTTTAGCACGCCTGACAAAAATGGTAATCAAAAAATATATATAAACCTTGATGTTGCGTCAAGAAGTGGTAATGTTAACGTTGCTGCTCATGAGTTTTTACACAAAGTATTATTTAAAACTTTAAATGAAAACCCAGAAACTGCTTTAGCTTTAGGTGCTGTGTTAGACAGGTATATTAAAGGTATTGATCCTTCTATGGTAAGTTCTAGTGATATGGTTAGAAGGCTAAGAAACTATAGAGATTTTCCACCCGAGCAACAAGCGGAAGAAAGCTTGACCTTATTTATCGATGCTATAAGAAGTGGTGATATAAAGTTTAATGAAAATGTATTTACAAAGCTAGGCGATATTATAAGAAGAATAATGAAAAGCTTTGGTGTTGAAATTAAATTTAAAAATGGAAAAGATGTTTATGACTTTTTAAAAGATTTTCAATATGACGTTCAAAGAGGTAAAGCAAGCGCCTCGTTACAAGCTGCTGCTAAAGAAGGCGTTGAAATATCTGGTGAAGTTAAAAAAGTAGCAAACCAGTATAGTAGGCTTTTAAAGAAACAAGAAAAAGTTAACAAAAAAATAGCTGATGCTTTAGGTATAAAGTATTCAAAACCTATAGAAGATAAAAAACAAAACAAAGATGATTTGTTTGACAACGTTAATAGAGCGCTAGACGAGTCTATGGAAATGCTACATGATACACCTAACTTTTCTAGCTTAAGTAAAGAAGAACAGTCAGATGTTTGGAATAAACTAAGTAAAGACGATAAACTTGTTATAGGTTATCAAATAGGTTTAGAGTGGCAGCTTTATACTTTGGCAAAAATAAAATCAAAGCTTTCGCCTGACGCTGGTATGAGAATTAAAGAAGATGGCACTAAAGATTTTACATTAAGAAATGATTTAATAACTAATTTAACTTTAGGTATTGAAAATGAAAACGGCGTGCCTTTTATGGTTAACACGTGGAACCCGTTAAAAGCTAAACTAACAACTCATATATATGGATTAATACCATTAAGAATACCAGCTGCTGCTAGACAAATACCTGGGTTTTTTGAAAAACAAGTTGGAGAGGAAAAGGCGTCTACAAAAGCTGCTGAAACTAAAAAAGACGAAGAGGTTAAAGGTACAGACATAAAGCTTTATAAATATCCTTGGGTAACGCCTTTTAATGATAAAACAAAATATCCTGTTACAGCTAAGCAAATACATTTAGCTATAATAGATTTGATTAAGCAAGGTAAAATTGATCCTAAGGCTTTGTCAAGCTATAAAGATGTAAGAGGTGTTATTCCACAAGAGGTAATTGACATGGTGTTTAAATTTTTTGGTATAAAACCTAAACCAGGTAATTTAACAAAAACAGATATTAAAAACGCTCAGCTAAGAATACAGTTTAATTACAGCTTTATACATGGTAATTTTCCACAGGGCTATAACAGTGATAACAAATCAACTGGTACAACATCCGTGTTAATGACTGAAAGACCTACTAAGAAAAACAAATTAAAAGAACCTAAAAATGTTTTTTATGAAGAGCTAGAAGTTCCTGATATTGTTAAAGACGAGCAAGGTAATATAATAGAGGTTAAAACAAAAGCTAAAAGACCTTCTAATTTAAAGATACAAAAGAAAATAAAAAACCTTAATAAGGAGTACATACTAGGTGTGTTTGGTATAACAGAAACAAAAGGATCTGCTGACAATTTTTACAGAAAAGAAGATAACACTAGTTCTAGAATTAGAGCCGCAGCTATGGAGACGGCAGCTTTGTTTGTAAATCAAGCAGTTGTTGAAACTATAGATAATCCTAGTAGTTTAATATCACAAGCTTTAAACGACGGTAAAGCGCCATTTAGATATTCTAAAAAATTATCTGCAGACGAGCAAGCTATATTTGAAGAGGGTAGAACTAACTTTGCTAGTAAAATAGCTAAAAACTATGATGGTAGTATAGAGTCTATAATAAGTAGTTTAGACAGCTCGTACAAAAACACTATAAGTAAAAAAGGTAAAAAAGCTGTTGCTAAAGAGGTTCAAAGCGTTATTAAGGGATATAGTAGAATACAAAAAGTACACGGTGGGGTTGGTGGTAAAAAAGTAGTTTTACCTATAGCTTTAGATGAATATATAAATCAATTTTACATATTTGAAAACGAAGATACAGCTATATTTAAGTTTTTTACCAACATGAGTCTAATCAAAGATGTTAAAAATGTAGGCGAAGGATTTTTAGATATAAAAAGAGTTATTAGGGCTAGAGCACATGTTATTAACTTTTTTAATGAAGCTATAAAAAATGAGCAAATAACTGTTGATCAAGCTGTTTACTACGCGCAAGAGTTTTTTAAAGGCATGCTTGCTGGTGCAACTAGAATAGCCGATGGAAGAATTGAGGTTGATAACAAGACTGGTATACTTACAGAAATACCTGAAGCTGAGTGGAAAAAAATACAAGAGCAAAGAATTAAAGATGGTAAAAACGAAGCTAAAAATAGAAAACAATATTTTGCTAATGTAGATGATTTTATATTTAATATGCTTAATGAAATAAGTGGTGTTGAAGTAGTTAAAAATGGTAAAAGAATGACGCCGGGTCAAATAAGAAAAAAATATTATTTCACAAAAGACAAAGATGGTAATCAAGTTTACAAACCAGGCATAGAACAAAGTTATTCTGAAAAAAGCGAAGATGCTTTAAAAGATCCTTATGGTGATTACAATGGTAGAGAGAAATCATCTGAGCATGTTAGAGACGCTATAGAGTTGTTTATGGATTATACATATGCTCAAGTTAAGTCTAAAAAATCAAGCTTTGATTACTTAGACCTAGCAATGATGGCTACTAGCATGGGATCTGGTATGACAAGTATTATGCGTAAAGCAGCAAACTTAGCTTATATAAGCTCAACAGCACTAGACATACCTGTAAACAAAAGAGGTTCCAAGCTTGAGTATGAACACATGGTGCCACAAGTTGTAGCTACACTTAGGATGCTAGCAAGCTATGTTAACGACGGTAAAATGAATAGAGATGAGGTATTTGAGGGTTATCATGTTGCTATTATACCTTCTGATATGGACACTACTTTAACAGGTAAAGGCTTTAGATCAAAAATGCCTTTGTTTGGCAACAGATACTACAACATGTTTACTTTTGGCGAGCCTACATTGGACTACTTAATTAGTTTAAATTCCAAACATAAAGGTACTGACAAGGAGTTTGTGGGTAAAGATTTTGTTGAAGCAAGAGAATTACTAGGTCTTGAATCACCACTGACTTACAACCAACGTATGACGTTAGGTAAGGCGTATCAATTTTCAAAATCATTAAATAACCCAACAAGGGGTATTACTGTTTTAGATTTTGACGACACACTAGCTACTAGTAAATCACTTATTGAGTATGTTACAAAAGAAGGAGTTAAAGGCACTTTAACACCCGCTGAGTACGCTAGCACATATCAGGACTTATTAGGACTAGGTTATAAATTTGATTTTTCACAGTTTAATTTAGTTGTTGAAGGTAAGGTAGCACCGTTGTTTCAAAAAGCGCTAAAGCTACAGAAAAAGTTTGGCCCTGGCAATATGTTTGTGTTAACTGCTAGGCCTGCTGAGTCTGCACCAGCTATATATGAGTTTTTAAAAGCTAATGGCTTAAACATACCTTTAAAAAATATAACTGGATTAGCAAACTCTACAGCAGAAGCAAAGGCATTGTGGATAGCTGAAAAAGCAGCTGAAGGTTATAATGACTTTTATTTTGCTGATGACGCTTTGCAAAATGTACAAGCAGTTAAAAACATGCTAGATCAATTTGATGTAAAGTCAAAAATTCAACAAGCACGACTAAAGTTTTCTAAACCACAGCTTGATAAAGAGTTTAATGAAATACTAGAAGACGTAACTGGTATTGATGCTAAAAAAGATTTTGGCAAGGTAAAAGCTGGTATACGAGGTAAAGGTAAAGGAATGTTTAGGCCTTTTGTACCACCTGGAGCTGAAGACTTTGTGGGTTTACTTTATAATTTTATGGGTAAAGGTAAAAAAGGTAATGCTCATAAAAAATGGTTTGAAGACATTTTATTAAACGAATATAACGATGCTTATATAAAGCTTAACAGAGCTAGGCAGCAAGTACAAAACGAATACCAAGAGCTAAGAAAAAAATCTCCTGAAGTTAGAAAACAACTTGGTAAAAATTCTATATCAAAAGACTATAGCGTTGGAGATGCTATTAGAGTTTACTTGTGGAACAAGGCTGGTTATGAAATACCTGGTATGTCTAAGAAAGATCAAGCAGAGCTTGTTGAGTACGTTGAATCTAAAAGTGATGTAAAAGTTTTTGCTTTAGCTTTAGAAAGAATAGCAAGACAACCAGAGGGATATGTACAACCAGAAGAAAATTGGAACGTTGGAAACATAGCCTCTGACCTATTCAGCGTTGTGCAAAGTGTGAACAGAAAGCAGTTTTTAACTGAGTGGGTTGAAAGAAAAAACATTATATTTTCAGAAAAAAACTTAAATAAAATTGAAGCCGCGTTTGGGTTAAATTTTAGAGAAGCTCTTGAAGATATGTTGTATAGAATGGAAAACGGTAGAAGTAGACCTAGAGGATTAAATAGACTTACTAACGCTGCTTTAAACTTTATAAACGCTGGTGTTGGTACTATAATGTTTTTTAACGGTAGATCTGCTGCTCTTCAAACAATATCGTTTGTAAACTTTGTTAATTATGAAGATAATAATTTATTTGCTTTTGCAAAGGCATACGCAAACTTTCCTCAATTTATAGAAGACTTTGCGTTTTTATTTAATTCTGATTATTTAAAGCAAAGACGTACTGGTATGAAGCAAGATTTAAATGCGGCTGAGATGCTAGAGTCTGTAAGAAAATCTAAAAATAGAGCTTCAGCTATGATTGGTTACATACTAGAGAAAGGATTTTTACCTACAAAAATGGCTGATAGTTTTGCAATTGCACTAGGTGGCTCTGCTTTTTATAGAAATAGATATAATAAGTTAATTAAACAGGGCATGTCTGTAAAAGAAGCTAAGAAAAAAGCTTTTGAAGATTTTACTAAAATAGCAGAAGAAACACAACAGTCTTCAAGACCTGATTTATTGTCACAGCAACAAACATCTTTACTTGGTCACTTTATATTAGCTTTTGCAAACACTCCTATGCAGATGACTAGGCTACAGAAAAAAGCAATATTAGATTTAATTAATAGAAGAAACACAACAGAGAGCGGTTCGCAAACAAGAAGTGATGTATCAAACTTGTCAAGAATACTTTACTATGGGTTTGTACAAAATGTTATATTCTTTAGTTTACAAACAGCGTTGTTTGCCTTAATGTTTGATGATGATGAAAGCGAAGAGCAACAAGAAAAAGATGCTACTAAAAAATTCAGAATGGCTAATGGTATTTTAGATTCGTTTTTAAGAGGTACAGGTATTTATGGCGCAGGTGTTTCTATGGTTAAAAACTATATAATAGCATTGATGAAAGAAAACGAAGGCTTTAGCATGACAGAAGCTAGTCCTTTAGTAGAATTATTAAATGTTTCTCCACCACTAGGTAGTAAAGCTAGAAAACTTGTCGGTGCACAAAGAACGTATAAGTTTAATAAAGATGCTATAGAAACAATGCCTTTAATGGATATAGATAATCCTATTTGGGAAATAGCAAGTAAAGGTATAGAAGCTACTACAAATTTACCTACAGATAGAATGAGAATGAAGTATATAAACATAGACGAAGCAATGAATGAAGAAAATGCTGCTTGGCAAAGATTCTTTTTGTTCATGGGTTGGGACAGATGGGGTCTGGGAGTTGAAGATCGTTTAGAAAAAACAAGCAAAAGAAAAAGAAAAAAAGCAAAAAGTAAAAGTAATAGCTTAAAAAGAGCAAAACAATTAAACTAATATGAAAAAACTAATAATAATAATATGTATAGCATTGGTTGCTTGCGCCGCACCAAAAGAATGTTGTTCACAAAACTTTAAAAAATATTTTAAGTTTGCTACGTTTTATGCGGCAGCCAATGGTGGTAACTCTATATCAGATGTAGATGTATTCTCTGTAACTAATGGCTTAGAAACCGTAACTGTAGAAACACCGTACGATTACAACTTAGCTTTAGGTATACGTAAGATAGCAAGGTTTGGTTATGAAAACAGAGCTAGTACATTTTATGATGGTACAGAAGAATCATGGTCAG
>Ga0209634_1000630_pt1 | contig 27130 bp, 27 predicted proteins | sample LinPmetageLP40_FD_184043 | JGI IMG/M metagenome (GOLD analysis project Ga0209634, IMG submission 184043) | Marine viral communities from the Pacific Ocean - LP-40 (SPAdes) (version 2) | ecosystem: Environmental > Aquatic > Marine > Oceanic | place: Pacific Ocean | collected 2010-08-26 | reverse complement strand
TATATTTGGTGTTACCGGGTGTAAACGCGATTGTTGTTTTCTATAAAACTTGATAAAATATATACCTAAAAATATAGTTACTAAACACTGAAGAAGTAAGGTAATTAATGAAAATGTCCATAAATTTGATTTTTTTAATTCGTTACATATATTTACAAATAAAGATATAAAACCAAATATAACTAAAATACTTTCATATACGAGTAATGTTAAAATATTTTTATTGTTTAATTTATTTTTTTTTATACATAAAAAAATTAGTTGTAATATAGATATAATTAGGGTTATTAACGTATAAATCCATACACTAGATTTTTTACAATCAATCCAGATATCATAATCATAAACTAATACCAATATACCAATAGTTAAATACGATAAATATCCAAGTATAAATGTAGTTGTTAATGCTAATATTGTATACCAAAATTTAGTGTTAGTTAATATTTTTTCACAACTTTGATTTGACATTACTTTAATAAACTGATTATTATTTAAATATTTTTAATTTACTTATTATTTAATAATTTAATTAAAAAATTATTTAACTATTAAATCACGCATAGGTTAAGATGTATATCTTTGAAAATAAAAATTTGATAATTATTAATAATTATATTATAATTATTATGGAATATTCTAATTACGATATAGATAAACATATAGAAATAGGCAATCAATTATGTTCTAATTTTGAAATAGATTATATAAATGAAACGAATGGTTATATTTATATAACACTAAATGATATCTTAGACTATACTAAAAAATCAGAAGAATTAATATCTAGTATAAAACCATTTAATATAGATAAAAAAATTAAATTTAAATATTTTGGTTCTGAAATAACAAATGCAGAAGGTACCAAGGAGCAAATTTCTTTTATAAGTAATGATTGGAATGATTTTAGACCAATTATGTTTCTATTAACAAAATAACTATCTTTTTAGCATTATTTGATGTATTTTATTATATTGTTGACTTGCCAAATCATCTTGTATTTTTATTCGACGTTGCCTCTCTGCCTCCATTGCTTCTTCATATTGTTTATATTTTTCTCTTTTTTGTATATCTTTATCTGATGCAATAAAACTAATATTACTTCGGTCTCTTTTAAGTTCATTTACACTATTATATGTTTTTACATTAGTATTAGTTGGGTCAATTAAATGAGTTTTAGTATATGCTAATTTATAATCTGTATAGTTTAGTTCATTACCTTTTATATTATCTTTACCGAAATTACTTAAATTATCTATACCTATTTGTGAATGAATCATATTATTACAACTTTCCATAGCTTTTGGCTCATTATAGTGTACAATTTGTTTAGATTCTTTTTTAGATTTATCTTTAAAAACAGAGTTAAACAAATCTAAATTGAATTTATCTGAAAATATTTCGGATTTCGGAATATCATCTGTATCATATTCATTATTTTTAATCCATTCGTCATATCCCATATCATATGGATTATCTAATTTATTTTCATTATATATCTGATTAAATCTATTAACATCGAAATCTTCATTTTTCATGTCAATATTCTTATATCCATCTGAACGTTGAACTTCTATATAATCTCTTGATTCGTCTTTTAATTTAAAATATTGTTTGTCTGTCTCTCTTTTTTTCAAATCTTCTTGCAACGATAAGTAACATTTGGTTACTAGTTGAAATTTAGCTTTACTACCATTAGGTCTATCTGGATGTGTAATTACGGCTAACTTTTTATATGCATCTTTTAAATCTTGTAAGTTGAAATTTTTATTTAACTTAAATAATTTATAGGGATTTGTAGAAGTATTATTAAATTCTTTTATTTTAGTTTTAAATTCATTTCTACGTTGGTCTTGGTCTAACCTAAATTTATCTCTTCTTTTCTTTTCACCTTCTAAATATTCTCGCTCATATTGCATTTCATTTTTTTCAAAATTATCTTCAGATTTTTGAATAGCAGTACCTTCATTCACATAAAGATTATCATTTTTATTATCAATATCATCATATTCTAAATTTAATTGTTTAATAAAATAATTTATTTTATGATATTTTTCTTTAGAAAGTTCTATTTTTTTATTTAGATAATCTCTTTTGACCTTTTCTAAAAATTGTTTTTGCATAGTTCTATTATTTAATAAAGTCTTTTGAACTTCTGTATTAGAAGTAATATGATTTTTATTTTGGTTACTATATGTTTGTTTTAAATTATTCTGAATATTCTGATTACTTTGATTATTCGAATTATTTATAGATTTTAAATACATTTCGAATAATTGTTTTTGTATTAGTTGATTTTCCATACTACTTTGTTTAGTATTATTACTATTACTATTATTATTTCCCATATTTTAATAATATATATTTTTATTCCATATTTTACTAAAATCTATAATCCATATTTATACCACTATCATTAAAACCACATTTTGTATAAAAATTTTTAACATTATTATTACATGTTAAAACTAATTTATAACATTCTAAATTTTTTCCTCTTTCTATTAAAAATTTAATTAGGTTTTTCCCAAACCCATATCCTCTATATTTATCAGATATAATTACATCCTCAATATGTCCTACTTTACCCATATTATGTATAAATTTTTGTTCTATAAATAATGTGGCTGTACCACATATTAAGCCATCATATTCATATACCCATATTTCTAAATTTTTTTTCTCGTTTAAAAAAGAAGTATAATCACTAAGGCTAAAATTAGTATTCCTAAATTCTGATATTAAATTAAAAAAATCATTATAATCCGTTAATTTTAATTGACGTAACATAATAAAAAATAAGATTTTAATTTAACAAAAATAGTTTCCTAATAAGATATAACCTGCCATACCTAAAACAAATCCTAGCATATGATTTGTTTTCATATACTTATATTGTTCTAACCAAGCTTTATTTTGACATTTAGTAGTTAAGTGATTTAACATATAATCAGATTTAGGAAACAAATTATAGTATACATAGTTAATACCCAAAGATATCACTAAAAACATACACATTCTTTTTGTTTTGTCTACATTCGAGTTCATTGCTATTAATAAACCAAGTACTAATCCTAAGAAATAACCTTGTAAATATATATTTAATCTTTCATTCTTAATTTTTTTATAAGTTTTTAACTGTTCTTCGTTCAATAACGACATAAATTTTTTGTTATATTTAGATTTATCAGATAGAAACATACAGAAAACCATAGATCCAACTAATCCTGCTCCAAGTATACAATACATTATAATATATATAAAGAAATTTTTTAAAAAATATATTAACTATAAAAATTATCTATAAATACGGAAACTAAATTTAGAATTATTGAACAAAAAATTGAATACGACAAATATCTTTTATAAAATAAATGAGCGTCCGAACTTTCCAGATTTCATCCAAACTTTTTTGGGGGTTTAAAGTAAATCTAAATATTAATGAATTCTTTTCTAATGAACAAATTGTTAATACTGTAATCTCTATGTTACGTAATATTTTAACTACAAATAATCTAATTGACTTACTTGAAAGTTTAGATGGTGGTAATAATAAACAAAAAATGGATTTTCATATCCATGATAAATCATATGTTGATATTTTGAACTCTAAATCTGACGAAATATTTTACGTCTGTTGTCATGATTAAATAACTTGAATACTCTTAGTAATTAAATAGTCTTTGCCAGTTTTATTTAAATTTGATTCTAATTTAGTTAATTTAATTTTAGATAATGTACTCCTAACTCTTTTTATATTAATTAGTGGTAATATAGGTGTACATTCCCAATAATACCTTTTATAATAGCAATCAATTTCATACGATATTGGATAATAATCTATTATAGGGGACTTGTCTATTAATACCAAATGTTGATATGATTTTGGTAATAATGTATGACTTTCTGGTGGTAAAACCATTAATAATTGTTGATAGGGTTTATTAGGAACACCCTTATTTATTTTTAAATTATTAATGTTATCTAATTTATTCAAATATTTACTTAAATCTTTTAATGATGGAGCATGTTTGTAATTATAAATCCACTGCCAAGATAAACACTCTTTGTAATAATAGTTGTATGTCCATAAAACCCCCTCCAAATAATTATGACATACATCGTCTATTTCATCTTGTTCATATATTCCAAAACATTTATCGTAATATCTCGACTCCCAACCTGATTCGCCAATATTTATGTAGTCCTCTAATTCTCTATTATTTAATATAGGATAATTATGTAGCAAATCTAATCTTTTAGTTAATTCATTATCATATTTTTTATATTTTAGAGTAAATTTTTTTCTTCTTTTAATCATTTTTTTTAACGCATCGTCTTCTATCTCTGATAATTTATATATTAAAGATCTTAAAAATTTAGTATTAATTTTTAACGTATCTACATCAACTAATGTAGTACCTAATTCGTGATAAGTATGAACATATTTATCTAATAATATTTCTAATCCATTATTTCTAATACCTAATGATGGGAGATGTGGTAAGAAATCATTACCTAAAATATAACACATGACAACGTAATCATCTATTAATGATAATAATAATTTATCACTATATGAATAATTACCTAATAACCGTCCTTTAATATCCATAATAATATAGTTTTTCAATTCATCAATATCTAAATACAGAAATTTATATCCAGACTCATAGTACATCTTTCCAAATTCTAATGACTCTCTTAATAAATATATTGATTCTTTTCTACTAGCTAATGATAACATAATTAAGTCTGCATCAAGTCCATAAACTACATCAATACCTTCATTATAATTATTTCTAATATAATTGAATATTTTATGTTCGCCTTCACCTACTACCGATGAATCACTAAAAATAATATTGACTGAATTATATTCTGGTTTATTAATTTCTTCTTTAATTTTATTAGAAATTTTATTTATAAAAGCTGTACCAGGTGTTATAGCATTAGTATCCCAAAAATCCGTTTCATAGGGTTCATTTAATGATTTCTTGATATCATTCTTGTTATTTCTCTCTTTAACAGTTTTATATCTTCTTAGTCTTTGCTGTGACATTTTGGCCATAGGTGCTACACCATCAATCGCAATATATATCAATTCTGTTGGATTGACTGTAGTAAATAGTAATTTAATATAAGTCACTATTTCTGTTAACATTCTATTTTCGTATGTATTTTTTTTTGATGAATTATACCCTTCACTAATTATTCTACGGCAACATGGGTGTATAGCACAATTTAAATCTAAAAATAATCTTTTGACATTAGTTATTTTTTTAGTATCAATTATAACATTATCATATTCATCTGTAATTGTTTTAAAATATAGAGGTATTCCCATTTATTATTTTATTTAATTAATTTCACTCAATTTTATTTTTAAATACTAATATAAAAAAAGTTATATATATATAATATTTACAAATCATCAATGTCATCTTCATCTACTTCTTTTATATTATCTAATTTATTATCGTGACCTAAAGTAATACCAGTGTCCATTTCAAAACTAACTTCGGCTTGTTCACTGCCATCACACTTAATATATTTTTTCAATTCTGTAATATCCGTTAATCTATATTTATGTATAATATCAACCTTATCTGGTTCAAAATCTCTTATACTTACTAACACATAATCACCATTATTAATCCAGACTCTTTTTCTCATTCTACCACATATTGTACCCATTTTAGTTTTTACTTGAATTCCATCATTAACATTTTCTTCACCAAAATAGCATTGAACTTCGGCTCTACCATTACCTAATAACTTAATGATTTTACCATATGTTTGGTCATCCTCTCTTTTAACAATATTAGTATTTATATCAACAATCTTTTTCCGTTTTTTATATCCACTACCACCTTTTATATTCTTTTTAGGCATAATTTTTAATAAAGAATAATAATTTTGAATTCAATTTTTTTCTTAAAGTATATTTAAACTAAAAAAAATATATTGTAATTATATGAATATAAAAATAATAATAAAAATACAATATTTATTTAGAGAAAAGCGGAAAATTGTGCATGGTTTTAATAAATATATAGAATTATTATATGAACATATTTATGGTTTAATGAAACGAATACATGAAAATTATAAAAATGATATCATTCCACAGTATAAATATAACATTTATATTAATAAATTGGACGCTATAATTACAAAATTTAGAACTATACCTAGACCTTTTAGAATCCATAATTTATTAAAATATACTACAATTGAAATTAAAGATAAAATCAAAATAATTGAAAAAGACCTTATATCTTTATCAAAAGAATGTGGTTCCTACACCATATTAGATATAATAAAATTAGAGTTTAATGAAAACACTATAAATTTTTTAACTAATTCAGATATAAATTTTAAGAAATTAATAAATTTCTATAATAAAGTATTTGTTCCATCATCTTATATAATATATGACCATTTTGAAATACAATCTAAACTAAATTCTGTATATAATAATAGCTCCGAATTAACCGTGTATTCTCCTAAAAATAATTCACAAGATGAAGAATCTTACGATTTATATAATATTATTAATCAAAAGGAACCAAAATGTAGACCATTAAAAAAGAAAGTTACATCTATTATAGAACACATTAATGGTACTAGATTATATATTCCATTAGAATATAACAAAAATACTAGAATATTCAAGAAATATTTAGTTATGAATGGTTATTTTACAGAGGATCCATTAAATGTATCAAGAATCGGTGGTTCAATAGGTAAAAAAAATTCAGAGTTGTTGAAGTTATTGGACACTATTAAAATTAATAATAATTTTAAGTTAGGTTATGTTGAACAATTATCGTTAAGAGATTTTATTACATATGATAATAAAGAAATTTTAGAAAACTGTTACAAGTCATACAAAGAAGTTCTTGCACTCAAAGAAAAAACTATATCTTCCTTAGTTAAAGATTTTTTATTAAGTAATATTGAAAAACAACGTAATATTCTTACACTATTTTTATTAATGAAAGATGATATTGAAACACAATACTTAGCACATCTAATGTATGATATGATTACCAATGAAACATATCTATTAAAACCACAACCTTTAGCTGAACAAGTATATAATAGCTTACACTGGTCAGTGCAGAAATTATTTAAAATAGCTATTAAGAGAGTGTCTGATTATAATAAAAAATTAATTAATTTTAATGAGGAGGACATACCTTATGAAAAAAGAATTTGTCTTCTAAAGGCACCAGACTATGTAAAATCTAAAGCTATGGAGAAATATAAAGAAATAATTAATAAAGGTAATGATAATACAGCTAAATGTCAACAATATTTAGATGGATTACTTAAAATTCCTTTTAATGTATATAAAAAAGAACCAATTATTGGGTTTCTTAATAATTTTAAAATTAATATAAATTTATTTATAATTGAACTTTTAAATGAAATGAAAATTTTAAAAGAAGAATTTAATCTAAATGATATAAATATTAATAATATCATCCAATTATGTGATAAATATTATAATCAAAATTTAACATCCAAAAACATAGATGAATTTATTAAAAATATAAATATTCATATTCAATATTTATGTTCATATAATTTGGATATTAATGATAATAAAATATTAGAAATATTATTAGATAAATTTGATAAAGCTAACAAAATAGATAAATATAAATTACTTATAAAGAAAATTAATGATGATTTAATTAATTATAAAATTAAACCTATTAATGATAAAGGTAGAAAGAAAGAATTAAAAAATAATATTTATACTATTATTTCAACTATTGATATATTAGATATTAAGAAAAAATATTTTCACTATTTGCAAAATATGGACAGAAATATAGAAGATATTAGTACTATAGACGAAAAATATGATAAGATATGCAAACGTTATACTCAATATAAATTTGAATGGGATACATATAAAAATGATGCATATAAATATATAACTAATACTGAAAAAATATTAGATGATGCAGTTTATGGTCAAGACAATGCTAAAAAGGAAATTAAGAGAATTATAGCACAATGGATTAATGGTGAAATGAAAGGATATTGTTTTGGTTTTGAAGGACCACCGGGTACTGGAAAAACATCATTAGCTAAAAAAGGAATTGCAAATTGTCTTAAAGATGAACATGGAAATTCAAGACCTTTTTCATTTATAGCATTAGGTGGTTCAAGTAATGGAAATACGATTGAAGGTCATAGTTATACATATGTAGGTTCTACATGGGGTAAAATAGTAGATATTTTAATTGAAACCCAGTGTATGAATCCTATAATATTTATTGATGAACTTGATAAAGTTAGTAAAACTGAAAATGGTAGAGAAATTATTGGAATACTTACACATTTAACAGACTCAACACAAAATGAGGAATATATGGATAAATATTTTTCAGGTATTAAATTGGATTTATCAAAAGCATTATTTATATTTTCATATAATGATTTTTCATTAATCGACCCTATATTAGCAGACAGAATTCATCGTGTAAAATTCACTCACTTATCAAAATATGATAAAATACATATTATTCAAAACTATCTATCTCCAGAATTATTATCTACCATTGGTTTTGATAATAATAGTATTGAAATTTCACCTGATATAATTAGTTACATTGTTGATAATTATACGTACGAAGCAGGTATTAGAAAATTAAAAGAAAAAGTTTTTGAGATTTTTAGAGAGATTAATTTAAGATATATTACTAATAAGGATGATAATGTACAATTTCCAATTAAAATTACAAAAGAAATTGTGGAGGATATTTTTTCTAATAAACCCAAAATGATTATGAAAAAGATAGCTACTAAATCTCATATTGGTTTAGTTAATGGGTTATATGCTACAACTGCTGGTACTGGTGGCTTAACTATTATAGAAACATTCAAAACACCTACTGATAATAAACTATCTTTAGTATTAACTGGACAACAAGGTGATGTTATGCAAGAAAGTGTTAAATGTGCTAAAACTATAGCATGGAATATTATTCCAAATGATATCAAAAAATCTATTGTTAATGAATGGAATGAAACTGGTCCATATGGAATACATATGCACTGTCCAGAAGCAGCTACACCAAAGGATGGCCCTTCTGCTGGTGGTGCAATTACCTTAGCAATAATATCATTATTATGTAACATACCAGTTAAAAATACAATTGCCCTAACAGGAGAAATAGATTTAAATGGTTCTATACATGCGATAGGTGGTCTAGATTTTAAGATTGAAGGAGGTAAATCTGCGGGTGTTGAATTGATATTATGTCCAGCACAGAATCAACAAGATTTGGATATAATAAAAAAAGACAAACCTCAGACCTTAGAAAATATTAAAATACAAACAATTTCTAATATATGGGAGATTTTAGAATATTGTTTGGAAGATAATAATATTAATTTTATTAAACATATCTAACATATAGAGTATTATATACTGATTCCAAATATCTATAAACACGCCCATTATCATCTATAGGATATTTTTTATAATACTTGTCATACTGGTATTGATAGCATTTTGTATACACAATTTTATTATTATAATATCTCAATTCTCCGTTAGATTCTGGTATAGATACTATGTTATTATTATTATCAAAATAATAATTATAACATGGTTCATAAGTAGGATAATCTTTATTTATCTCTAATTCTATAATTTTTGAGTTATCTCTATTAAATCTAAATGTAATATTACCAGATTTTGTTTCATATTTAATTATATCATAGATGAATGGCATTTATATTAAAAACAATGTGAATTAAATCAAATTTAATTTAATTATCTATTACTTCATACATTTCTGTAACTAATACAACCGGTTCTAAATATTCGTTAGTTACCACATTATCATCTATCTCTTCATAATTTTCATCTGAATTAAATTCTGTATTAATAACATTTTTATCTATATATACATGCATTTTATTCGTTATATTATAATCTTCTACCTTTTTCTTCCTAATATAAACATAAATCACACTTGATGATAATACACATATCACTAAAACTAATAAAATTATAGTAATAAAATAGTTACTTTCGAGTTTATTATCTTCGTTTGTAGTCATTAGTGTTATATTACTATCATTAACTGATATATCTTTATAAATAATTTTAGTTATATTATTAGCATTTATTTTATCAGTAAAATTATTTATAGTTTTACTTATACCATTAGTTTTACTATAAATTGTACTTGTACTTGTACTTATAGTTGTACTTGTACTTGTACTTGTACTTGTACTTATAGTTGTACTTGTACTTGTACTTGTACTTATAGTTGTACTTGTACTTGTACTTGTACTTGTACTTGTACTTGTACTTATAGTTGTACTTGTACTTGTACTAGAAGTATCTGCGATAACGCATGTATTACATAAAACAGGACAATTTTTTTTTACTAATATAGAATTAAAATAGCATAGATATGATAAATTTTTACATTTTATTGGATCTTCTACACCATTACAATTAAGAATTATTTTGGACATAGTTGTACTGGATTTTTTAGTAGTTTTATCCAATCTAGTAGAAAAGTCATTAGGCTTATCTTTATGCTTATCACCTTTGGTTTTAAAATTAAATTCATTACAACTATCATAAGTTTCATCACTTTCGTCTAAACAATCTACAATCCGATCACAATGTTGATATTTGTGGATACATTGATTGCCATTTACACATTTCCACTCATTTTTTTTACAACGAATACTACTACTAATCTGTATGAAACTCAAATAAAATAGTATGGATAAATACATAATTATTTATTAAAAATATATTTATTAAATCAATTTTATAAAAAATTGATATTATAGATATAATTATTTTTAATAAATGGACATACAAACAAACAAAAGTATTTATGTTCACCTTGTAGCGAACCCATTATACAATAATACAATATCTAAAAAAAACCCAATATATCAAACTGGACCAATATATCAAACTGGACCAATATATCAAACTGGACCAATATATCAAACTGGACCAATATATCAAACTGGACCAATATATCATATGTATGAAATAATACCACCAAAAAATAAATCTTGGTTATTTGGATTAATTACGCGAAATAAAGCAGAGTCAATATTAATAAATGCATATAATTTAGAAAAAAAATCGTATTGGTTAATTAGAGAGAAAGGTTTAACAAATTATGTTATATCTATATTTAATTCTAAAAATAGGAGATTCATTCATTTAAAAATAATAAAAAAAAAAGATGAAACTGGAACATATTTTGCTATTAATAGAATAAATCTATTAATTTGTACTAAAATAGAAGACGTAATAAAAGTATTACAGTTATGCCCAGTAACATCTCACAGAATTACTGGTAAAATGACACCTCTCTTAGGTGCACATATAACTCAAATTTTGGACTATTAGTCGCCCATAATTAATATATAGTTAGGACTATTGCATATAAATTCGGTATTATAATTTAAACTACCATTATTGATATCAAATACTACAATATTATTGGTATCTTGATTAGCTACATATAATTTTGTCATATTATTATTAACTTTAAAATGTCTTGGAGTTTTGCCTTTTGTTTTATAAATACCACATAAATCTAATAAATTATTATCTAAAATTTTATAAATAGCAATACTATCGTGACCTCTGTTAGATATATATAGATAATTTTTTATAAGTTGAATACCACTACATGTATTTTTTTTACACTCTTTTGGAACAGTTGACATAGATTGAACTATAGTCATATTATCTATCATATTAATAACAATTACACTTGAACTTAACTCATTAACAATATACATAAAATCATTATTTATAATACTATATCTAGGACCATTACCTTTATTTAATTGAAAAAAATTATTATAAACAATTTCACCATTAGTATAATCAAATATATCTATTTTATCAGTTCCTAAATCTGGAACATATAATTTTTTTTTATAAAATATACATGAATGATGATGCGATGTTGATTGTCTATCTTTTAAATGGTCATCTATATGTGTAATTTCATTTATTTTTGAATTTCTATAAATTTTTGAAGCTTTTTGCAATATACCATCATTAATAGGATGAATTGAAATACTAGAATCCCAGTAATTTATATTGATTATATATTGCATATCAGGTGTAAATTCTAAATAACAACTAGATTTGCCTTCTGACGAAACTACATTAAGTATTTTTAAATTATTATTTTTATATTCTATTGTAGCAATATATCCATCATATATAGACTCATAACAAATATACATTATTTGTTTATTCGGATGTTTCAAAATAAATGCTGGATTTTTTAAATTTATATCACTATTAATTACACTACCATCAAAAATTATTAAACTGTTTTTACTTTCTTCACCTAATACTTTATGAGCTAATAACGAGAAATTATTATAGCTACTTACAATTAATTTATCCATATACTAAATATAAGAAATTCTTTAATTTATTTAATATTTTAACTATTTAGTTAATAAATATTTCATATTTTTATTCGAATAATTATTTAAACACTATAAACATAACATTATTATGATTCGAAGATTTAGTACTGTTGTAAAAAAAACACCATTATATGATTTACAATATAATCTTAAACCTAATATTGGGGTATTCTCAGGTTATAAAATGCCTATGAATTTTAATTACACCAATACAAAAAATGTTGTAAATAGCATTAGAAATAATGGTGTAGGTGTTTTTGATATTAGTCATATGGGTATAATTAAACTGTCAGATAGAAATTGTGATAATATGAAAATATTATTAGAAAAATTATTCCCTGTTAATATGGATGTTTTAAAAACTAATAATTCAGTTCTTACATTATTATTAAATAATCATGGACAAATACAAGATGATTTAATTATTTCTAATTTAGAAGGTAGAGAATATAGATTATTAGTAAACAGTCATAATAAATATAACATACTTAGATTACTAAACAATCATAGTATAACAACAAATGTAAATTTAGAAAATAAAATAATTTTAGCAATACAGGGTTCTAATAGTTCAAAATTATTAGAGGAATTATTAGATATTGATTTAAATAATTTATACTTTAATCAAAATTTAAATATTATTCCTAAAAATGATTCATCTAAACTTGAGATTTCTAGGACTGGATATACGGGTGAAGATGGATTTGAACTATATTGTGAAACTGATTATGGTAGATATTTATATAAAAAATTAATAAACATTAAAGACACTAAGAAAATTGTATTTGGTGGATTAATTGATAGAGACATATTAAGATTAGAGGCTGGATTCTGTCTCAGTGGTAATGAATTTGGTGATAAAAATAATATTTACTACAAAGATATTAATATGGATTTTTTAATTGGTAAAAGAAGAAAACAGATTGGAGAATTTATAGGATATGATAACATTAATATACAAAATTATAATAGAGTTGGTTTTTTTTGTCAACGTCCGCTAAGAGAAGGTGATTTAATATATCAAGAAGATGCTATAATAGGTTATATATCATCATCAACAAAATCATATTATTTGGATAAGTTTATCTCTATGGGTTATTTAAATAATAATATTAATTCAGATAATTTATATACCATTAAAAATAATAAAAAAATATCACTTGAATTAACACAATTACCATTTGTACCTCATAAGTTATATCGAAAAAGTACATAATATTTGTATTACAGCATTTTATGTTACCATTACAACAAACAGTTTTATTTAATCTCGGTTTACGCCTGAGAATACGTTTAATCTATATAAATCTGGCTTATTAGGAAATGATTTTTAGTATTAGTTGTATTCATTCTAAATTTAGGTAATACACTTATATTTTTATTTGGCATAATTTATATCATATTAAAATAGATAATATACCTAGTTAATAAGTACACAATTAAAATTGATTTATGTATAATTTATTTTATATTTTAAATCATGTCTACTATCAAACTATGGAATCGTATTACGAATAAGACAGTTGAATTGGACATATCTTATAAACAATATTTAGGAGAACTTTTTACTAAAATAAAAGATTTGTATAATGTAGATAGAGAAATGAGCATTAGAATATTTTGTATAGGGTCTGATGCTAAACCAAAAATTTTTACAGAATCATCCAAAATAAGTGAACTATTAATAATTTCAAAAAAAATCAGACATTTTGAGGTATTTTGGCAAACATCTAATCATGGTAAACAGAAAGTTGATTTATCTCCATCTAAGATGGGTTCTGTTGTAGATGGATATCAACGATTTGTGTCTTCTGACCCATCTGCAGGTGGAGTTACTATAGGTAATCCAAATGGTGCTAAGGTATACATTCCAGCAGGTGCTTTAGCATCTAATGCAAATATATCAATCAAAACCGTTATGGTTGATGAGTCTAAACTAAATCTACCAAAAGGTTCTAAAAATGTTACTGCTGTAGTTAGAGGTGATTCTAAAAAAATTAATGATGAGATAAATAGTGGGATTTATGATAATTAATATTACCTATATAAGAATGTATTTTGATTATGTACTAAATCAGAATCATCGTGATATTCTTTATGGATGCTTACTATATTTATTTTATTTTTTAAATAATTAAATACTCTAGAATTTTTTTGGGTAGTTTTAAAAATCCCTAAATGATTCGGTAATTTTTTTTTGGATAATTCGTAAAATTGTTCATTAATTTCTTTAGTAGTTAAAAATTCTGGTTGGTCTAAAAAATATGATACAGAAATATCTCTTTTTCGATGTTTTTTTAAAAAATTGGTAACCGTGTCATTAATAAAAAAATATTTAATTTCTTTAGAATTAATTTTTCGTTTCAATTTATAGAAATTTGTTTCTTTTAAATATTCGGGGCAACTATTTTTTGAAAAACTATTATTTAAAATGAAATTCAATAAATAATTTTCATTATTAATTAGTGTTGATATTTTATTACAATGGTTAGGATTATTATTACTTATATAATCGGAAGTTAATTGTTCATTTGAAAGCATTTTTGTAAATAAACTTACTATTTTTTCTAATCCATACTTATGATATACTGATTCTAAATTACATATTTTCATAATTTTTTGTTTTTTTTTATTACTAGTAATAAATCTAATAAGTGGCATGTCATAATAACTTTTAATAAAATACCCTTTTTTAAAAGAGATATAATTGTTATCCCAATATGTTCTAGTTTGTTTATCTAAATTTTGTCTTATTTTATTAAAATATATTTTTCGTATATTAGGATGATATCCTTTTGCTAAAATATAAAAAGCATCGATGTATTTTAAAGAAATTATACATTGCAATTTAAATTTACATAAATATATTTGTATTGGATTATAATCTATTGAATAAATATTAGTTACATTTTCTAAACCAAAATCAAAAGAATTACATCCACCAGAAGATATACATAATATATTTTTTTTTTCACTTGTATTTAAGTTTAAATATTTTTTATATTTTTGTAAGTTATCCATGCCTACTTTATACACTTCTATACTAGATATTTTTTGTAAAAGTTTATAAAGTATTATTATAATAAGAAGAACTAAATAATAATTCATTAATATAATATAATATATTATATTATGAAATACTTGAAACAATTTATTATAGGTAGTTCTTTTCCAGTGATTATATTATTTTATATTATAGTTAATACAATAAAAACAAAAAATTATGCATATAATGACTACACTTTAATAGCACCACTTTGGTTTGGATTATGGAATGTTATTTCATTGTTTATAGCAAATAAATTTGGTTTATCAATCAAACAACGGTTTTTAGTTATTTCTATTATATCATACTTAATTATTATTAGTTATAGTTATGCAACACAAAAATACAAGTTTTCAAAAAAACAATGGTATAAATATTTCGGTATGATGATTATTTTATATTTATTAACATGGAATGTTGTAATTTATAATATAGAAAACTATCTAACTTAATACTTATGACTCTTTTTGCTGTAAATATAATTTTATATTGTATGGATTAATAAAAAATAATTTTTTATTAGTTAATTTTGGTTCTATTTTATTATACTTATAATTTTTTAATAGATGTACCAAAATACTTTTATAAAATACTGGAGTTATTTTTTTACTAGGGCATTGTTGTGGTCCTAAACCAAATACTATATCTTGTTTATCTTTATCTGAGCCTATCCATCTTTCAGGTATATAATAGTCGGGGTTATAGAAGATATTTCTATCTCTTAGTAATCCAGAAAAGAGAATAAATAATTGTTCACCTTTTTTTAATTTAATACCATGATATATCATATCTTTTTTTACAGTTCTTTGCATATTAATATTAACTATATTAAAAATTCTAATATGCTCGATTACACAATAATGTAAATAAGTATTTGTAGAATTTATATCAAATGTTTTTAAATTTAATTCATCCATTATTTTACTATAAATATCTTTAAAATTTAAGATAACACACACTAAATTCGGTATTATAATTGAATAATAAATAAAATGGTAGAAACCAATGTGGTATTTGGTCATCAATTACATTTTTTGAATCATTTTTATATATATTAGCATAATATAGTAATCCAGATTTGGGAGTATTCATATAACTACTAGTTAAATTATTACTATATTGATTGTATAATTTACTATTTAAAAAATTTGTATCTCCTTTATTTATTACATAATCCTTTAACATTTCACCATTTTCTGTATTTAACCCATACATTGTATAGGATAACATATTTAATGCTACATCTTTAAAATCACTAATATTTAGTAATGGTTTATTAATACTTTTACTAACTATAGTAGGTATATAATTAAAAAAATCATTTATTTTTTTAGTTCCTAATACATTCTCATTAAATATCCGACGTTTTTTCCAAGGACAATTAGATTGAGAATTACAACCGCTTATTCCTACATTTAATGGCATAAAATCAAAAAATGATTTTTTTAAATTACCGGCATCAAATAATTTAGGTGAGTCAAATAATATATTTTTTACTATTTCCGAATCAAGGATATAATGGTGTTTATATTTTAATACAAATGTTGTAACTACTTTCCCATATTTTTTTTGTAATTTACGATGATTTTTAATTAATATTTGGTCATTAGTAAATGTTGTCAATAAATTTGTTCCTTTTTTAGTTATATCAAATAATCCAGATTTTAGTATTAGATATAATTGCAGATTAAATGTAATAAGTTCAATTATATTCATATACTTAATTCCATCATAAGATATATTAAAAGTTATAATTAAAATAATAAAAAATAATATTTTAATGTATCTTAAACCCATATTATAGTATTATAAAATAATCTACTTTAAAATTTCATAATAAAATCTTATAATACTATCATTGATACAATAATCTTTAGTTTTTGTTTTAGCTAATACGATAAAACTTTTATCGTCATAATATTTAATAGATTGTTTAATTAGTTTTTCTACATCCAATATAAGTTTATGTATTTTATCAATATTATTTTGAATTATATGATAGTAAATTGAAATTTTATCTGAAGGCATTAACCCACATTCTTTTCGAAAATCTTGCAAACATCTAAAAATTAATTTAGTTTGATGTTTACAAATCATTTCTTCAGTTATCGTTTTGTCCATTAATAACAATACATCGTCTTCAATATGAGAATAATAATTATCGTTATTTTTTATCTCTTTCACTACTATTATATCTTTAAAATCTATTTTTGTATCCTCAAAACATATTGGAGTTTTGTTAGTAATAATATTTAAAACATCATTATCACTAAACTGTATTAAGTAATTATTGATTTTTTTTAATTTTTGTTTATATATTCTACCTAATTTAGGATTTATTCTTAATTTATAATTTATATAGTCATTTTCAATACTACTATAGATAATGCTCATTACATTTAATTCATCGTAAATATAATTCTCTAACTTAGATAAATCATACAATACATCAATGTTACTATTAACTATTATCAACTCATTAACAGGCATTTTTAATTCTCTTTTCAACATTTTAGTTCTTATAACTCTTGAAACATTTACCACTTTAAATAAATTCTCCATAGGTTCTAATAAACTTATATCACCGTCCCATATAGATTTTTTCATTTGAATATAATGGACACTATCTTCACCCTTAACAAAATGTTTAATTTTTTGATAAATTATTTCTGATAAAAATGGTGTAAATGGGGCCATGGTAACAATGATATGATAGATACAATAGTAAAACACAGATAATGCTATATGGTCATTATTAACAAATCTTGGTTTGTTTAATTTTAGGTACCATCTTGATAGTCTATCTATTAACAATGTAATTCTATCTACTATATGATATAATTCATATTTATCCATATCTTGATGTACATCTTCTATAAATTTATTTGTATATTGTAGTATCCAACAATCAATTGAATTTGTTACTAATTTAGGAGTTTTAAAAATATCTATAGGTATAAATGAACTACTAGTATTTACTTGATATAAATCAATCATTTGTAATAAATATTTTACCATATTATACATTAAAATATTAACATTTTTAACCACTGTCTTAATATCGGATTCTTTGAATTTTAAATCCCCTGCACGAACAACTGGACCACTTATTAAATATAATCTAACAGCATCTGCCCCATATTTTTTAAATATATTATTTACAGGTGGATAATTTTTTTTACTTTTAGACATTTTCTCCCCATCACTTGCTAGTACTAATCCATTAACAATTACATTATTGAATGCTGGTTTATTAAATAATGCTGTAGATATAACCATTAAAGTATAAAACCAACCTCTTGTTTGGTCGGTACCTTCTGCGATAAAATCTGCTGGAAAAATATCATCTATATTTTTATTAGACTTAGGATAACCATGTTGGGCGTAGGGCATGCTACCGCTTTCAAACCAACAATCAAACACCTCCGATATGCGTCTTAATACACCATTGCCAGATTTTGAAGGAATTGTTATATTATCTATATTATGACGATGAATATCATTAATACTACCTTTTGGTAGACCAGACAATAATTCTAATTCTTCTATAGAACCAATGCACACTATTTCACTAAAATCTTCGTTTGTCCATATTGGTATAGGTGTACCCCAATATCGATTTCTTGAAACACACCAATCCATAGCATTCTCTAGCCATTTTCCAAACTTATTATCTCTAATATTTTGTGGTACCCAGTGTGTCATTTTATTATTCTCACAAATACTATCTTTAAAATCTTCTACTCTAATAAACCATGATGGAACTGATTTATAAATTAAGGGGGTATTTGAACGCCAGCAAAATGGATATTCGTGATTTTCTTTTTTAGATGTAAATACTAGATTTCTCACTTTAAGACTTTTAATAATCTCACTATCTGCATCTTTAATATATACTCCACTATAGTCTTTTATAGACTCAACAAAACATCCATTATCATTTATTGGACATGGTGGAACAATATCTTTATTTATAATGTTATTATCCATACATATCCTAAAATCATCTTTACCAAAAGCTGGTGCAACATGCACTAATCCGGTGCCATTATTAGATTCAACATACGTATCTACTATAATTTTAAACGAAGTTGTTTGAAATTGTTCTAAAAAATACTCAAACAACGGTTCATATTGTAAACCCTTCAATTCTATGCCATGTACAATTTTAACTATTTTATATTTAGAATCATCTTTAAAATAATTAACTAAACAATTCTTAGCTATAATATAATCATTATTATCTACAAAAGAATTTACTATACAATATTCTAAATTTGGATTTACACACACAGCTAAATTAGATATTAATGTCCAAGGAGTTGTAGTCCATACCATCAAAAATGTATTTTTATAGTTTTCATCTAATATTTTAAATTTTATGGTTAATGATGGGTCACTCACAGATTTATAATTACTTGTTGCTTCAAAATTTGATAACGGTGTTGTACAACCATTAGAATACGGCATTACTTTAACCCCTCTATAAACCAATTTTTTATCAAATAAAGTTTTAAATACCCACCAAACACTCTCCATAAAAGAAGTATCCATAGTTTTATAGTCATTATCAAAATCAACCCATCTACCTAATCTTTCAATTGTCTCTCTCCATTCTTCTCTAAATTTGAGAACTATTTTTTTACATTCATCGTTATAATTTTTTATTCCAAATTTTAATACGTCATCTTTAGTTTTTATACCTAACATTTTTTCTATTTCGAATTCAATAGGCAATCCATGAGTATCCCATCCAAAAACACGTTCTACATAATATCCATTTTGAGTCTTATATCTTGGTATTATATCTTTAATTGTATTAGCTACAATATGTCCATAATGGGGTAATCCAGTTGCAAATGGTGGACCATCATAAAAATTAAATTTTTTACAAGTTTTAGTTTTTTCTAATGATGTTTTAAAAGAATCATTAGACTTCCAGAACTTAATAATATCGTCTTCGTTGAGAAAATCTTGCATATTTTATATTTTATGTATAATATGTTTAAATCAATTTTAATTTTTTAGTACTTGATGAATTTTAGATAAAGAATTAAAATATCTATTTATCCTTTTAGAGAATATTTTAGATTTAGGATTATAATAAATATCACGCCACCATTTTTGGATATTTACTATTAAATTTACTAATTTCATATTACTATCAATGTTTGAAATGGTAATAAATTTTTTATTATTAATAGATACAGGTGTACACATTAATTCGTGATTAATAACATAAATATGATTCAATTTATCATAATCCAAATTATCTAAAATCTTCTCATCTTTATAATAAATTTTCCATGAATTTCTTAATATAAGTTTGTCTGAAAATACAATCTCACGGTCACCTTTCTTTATTATAATAGGTAGCAATGTCCGCAAATTTAGATCACTATTTTTAGAAATATTATTCCAATTATATACATTTAATTGTCTGGATGGATGCATAAAATTAATTTTGTTTTTTTTTATAAAAAAAAATCAAAATTAATTTAATTTAATTTACTAAACTATATTCTAAAAAAGTTTTATTAAATTGATTATCAATAACATCTATGAAGTACAACAAATTAGCTTCAGTAATCTCTTTATTTACAAATTTAAAAGTCATATCATAAAAATTCGAATGAAATAATAGATTTTGATTTAACTCATTAAACTTTTTGTTTAAAGTTATTAATTTAAATATCGAAACTAAAATAGATTTATTATTTGACAATAATTCTTTTTTTACATCTACATAATTCTCATTAAAGTATAAAAGTTCGTGAAATATATCGAAACCTAATTTGTATACAAAATCTCTATAATCATCTAATAGATTTATTAAGTTTATACGTTCTGTAATATTAACCCTTTCGTCTATATATTTTTTTATTTTTCTAATTAATAATTTTTCTTTATCTTTAGTTTTAGATAATATTTTCTGAATATACAGTATTACCATACCAGTAATTTTTATATTTTTATTTAGTGAAGTAATTAATACTTTTGGGCTATAATTCGGAATAATTTTATATAATGATTGACATTTGGCTTTATCTTCAAAATATATATATTTTTTACTTTTATATAACATATCTGGAAAAAAAATACCAATATCTATATATTTTTTTTTTATAGCATTTGTTTGATAGCTTTCGTTGTAATATATTAACCCAGTATTCATCTTTAAATTTATTAACATATTTTCGTATTTTAACTCTCCATCATTATCTACAAAATATAATTTTCTTTTAATATCCATAATATAATGATAGAAAAAATATCACTCACCACAACTTGGATAAATAGATGTATGAAATTTTGTTAAATTATTTTCAGATGGTAGTGGTGGTGCACTAGGTGCATGAGAAACTATATTATGTTCAGGCATACTAATTTCATTTTCTTGAATTATACTACTAATATTATTTTCTGAATTAATACTTCTAGTTAATATGCTATTTAAATGATTATATCCATACATAGAACGTCTACGTAAAATATTTTGGTCTGTTTCTGAATAAACTTTATCAAAATTATTAGTTAAATTATCACTAGATAATTCAGATAAATTATCCCTCGCTCTTAACTCATTACATAATTCAATTGCTTGCCATGCTTCGTAGTGTTTATTCAACTTAAAACCTTTTTCACTTAAATATACTACTGCCTCGCTTTGTGGTATTACATGTCTTTTAGAATTCCTTTTTCTCCATAATATATATCTATCTCTATTATTTGGTATAGGTAATCTAGGTACATCTAAATTAAAACTTAATCCACCTTCATCCATAGCCTTTTCAGCTTTTCTAGCTTGGGTAACAAATTTTTTATAGATTTGTTCATTTTCGTTGTCTAGTTTAACACATTTTTTTTCAGTAATATGTTCAAAATTCTCTACAATAATGTAGGGTGTCATCTCCAAATCTCTATCTTTTCCATATTTTTTTCCTCGATTAAACATATATTATCTATATATACTATTTATTTAATATATTTTAATAAAAAAATATTTTATTATTTTATATATAAATGAAAGTTGCATCATTTACTGTAATTATACAAGCATTTTTACATACAGTTGTAAGATTATTACCTATAGGATTATACTTTTTTTGTTATTTTTCAATATTGTTATTTCAAGATATGAGAGGAGTCTTATTATTATTTGGATTATTATCTAATGATGTTTTAGGAACTATATATAAGAAATTATATAAAATCCCAGATAAATATTCATGTTCTATATTGGGTAGTCCAGACGGAGAAGGGGCTCCCAATTTACCTAACACTAATACTAATTATATTTCTTTTATACTTTCTTTTTTTGTTTGTAATGCAATTGAAAAAGGTGAAAAAAATCCTACAACTGTTATATTTACTTCATTACTTTTAGCAATAACAATTTGGTCAAGAACATCTACTGGATGTAAGACAATTAGAACCGCATTAATTTCTTGTATTGTCGGCTTTATTTATGGTGCTATTTATTTCTATTTCATTTCTGACTATTGGAAAGATGCCGAAAAAGGTTATTATGAAAGAAAAGTATGTGACCAAGGATATAAAGATTATAAATGTTCAACAATTAAAAATGGTCTGATAATAGAAAAAGAACAAGAGAAAGACCTCCAAAAATTAGAAGAAGATGAAGAAAGAAAAAAAAGAGATGAAATATATGAATCTTATCCAGAACCGAATTAAGATTTTTTTTTATTTTTCTGTTATATTTGTAAAAATTTTATCCTTATCATCCATTATTTTACGTAATTCAAAACATTTTTTCTCCGGATTTGTGTCATCCATATTATCATATTTTAAACTATCATCTATATTAGATTTATAATTATAACTATCTAATATACATTCTACTATATTTCCATTATGTTTTTTTAATAATTTTTTTGCACTATTACTACTTATAGTAATTTGTTTTTGTAGTTCTTTAATTTGTTCTTCTGTACAACTATTTTTAGAATTCATTATATTATATGAAATAATTTATTTATACTTCTTAAACGTTAAATAAAATTGATTTCTATTTAAAGGAAAAATTATAATTAAAAATAATGGATTTAATAGAAAACTATTTTAAAAATTTAGAATTATCTTTATCAAATGAAAAAAATAATATTAATAATGCATTTGAAATGATTACACAAAAAAATAATATATTATCTGCAAAAATAGAAGAATTAGAAGATACTATATTATCATTATCAGAAGAAAATTCTAAAATACAATCTTATCAAACGCAAATAGATGAACTACTATCTAAATGTACTGGTCTTGAATCTGAAATAGAAAATTATAATAAAGTGTCCATAGTTCAAAATTTAAATAAACAAATATTTGAAAAGGATAATATTATTCATTTCCTAAATAAAAAAGTAGATTACTATCAAAATCAAAATCAGAATGTTAATATCCAGATTGAGAAAAAGAATGATTTAGATAATGACCAAGAAGTTGAATCAGAAATAGAAGAAGAAGATAACCAAGAATCTGATAATAATCAAGAGAGTGGTGATAATCAAGAATCTGATAATAACCAAGAATCTGATAATAACCACGATGGTGTTAATCAAGAATCTGATAATAACCACGATGGTGTTAATCAAGAATCTGATAATAACCACGATGGTGTTAACCAAGAATCTGATAATAACCAAGATGGTGTTAATCAAGAATCTGATAATAACCACGATGGTGTTAATCAAGAATCTGATAATAACCAAGAATCTGATACTAATCAAGAGAGTGGAGATAACGAAGACGCACCTGAATCAGAAGAAGAAGAAGAAGTTAATGTTATAGAAAAAAAATTAAGGAAGAAGCTATATTATGTTACAGATGATTTAGATAAATATATATATGAAAAATTAGATTCTGGTGAAATTGGCGAATGTGTAGGAAAATATAATAGTAAAAATAGACCACATTTTTTCAAAAAATAATTTGCTATAATTTTCCTATTAAAAAATTTGTTAATCTCCGTCTTGCACCACTACTATGATTTACATTATTAAACATTTCTGTTGCATCTTTACCTAATCCTCTTAATATGACTGGTCCACCAGGATGCTTATCAATCCATTTAGTTACATTATATACTTTATTATTAATTACTAACCATGCATCTTTTTTTTTATCATGTTTCATTACTTCCTCCATAGTATATTTTGATAATTTACTTGATTTTTTTGTTTGTGATTTAGATTTATTATAATTTTTAATACTCTTCTTTAACTTACCACCATGTTTGTTACCAATTTTCTTTACTACTTCAGATGCTGTTTCTAATCCTCCTTCTATCCAAGCTTGTCTATTGCTATAATTGTCACCGCAAATATAAATTTCTTCATCTTTTAAAGGTTTAATCATTTTGTTAGCAATATCTTTACTATTAACATTAGTTTTCCAATATGTTGCACCATTTTTCCAATAATGATTTTTAAAATAAATTGGTTCTGGTATATCTAGGTCTGGAAATAACTGTATTAAGTTATTTTTTATCTCAGATTTACCTTTGCCCGATAATACAATATCCAACCAATAATCGGCTAATTTTCCATCTGTATATGAAATCATAATTAAACCAGTATTCTTATCAATTGGTATTATAAATTTTATTGGTAAATTTGTTACTGTAGTTTTTAAATTATAGAACCAAACTTTTCCATTTTTATTTTTAGGATATACAGCATATATTCTATGCAAAGGTGATTCTTTAACACTATCTAATAATTTAGGTATTTTAGAGCTAATATATTTAATTTTTTTTAACCCAGTATGACCAATAGTTAATATTATTTTTTTTGTATCAATTAAAATAATTTTATCTTTATTATCTAAACATTTTAAAGTATATGAATTATCACTTGAATCATAATTAATTGAATCCAAATAACAATTTAATATTACTTTACCACCTTTTTTAATAAAAGAATCATGCATTTTTTGTATTAATCTAGATAAACCACCCCCTAGAATAAAAAATTGTTCGGTCTCATCTAAATCTTTCTTAAATGTATTAAGAGCATCTAAGGCATTCATAATATGTAGTTCACTATAATAATGATATCTATCATTCATGTTAGAAGCTACTTTACTTCCATAAAGTTTATTACATAATTTATATACTGTAGTTCCTTTTAAAATCTTACTATCTATTTTGTTAGTGTCTTTAATCATTTTATTAATTATTTGTTTAAATGTTAAACTTTTATCATTATTAGTACTCAAATAAGTATCTATTTTATTAATCTTATATAAGTCTTTTAGTTCATAATCTTTTAATAATTTTAATAAATTAATATGATATTTAGAAAATCTAGCACCACCTTCTTCATATGAAATTTTTATTTTTTTTACACTGGTATAGTTAGTTTTTACTCTACCACCTAAAATATTATTTTTCTCTATAATAAGTATTTTAGGTTTATTGGTCTGTAATTTAGTACATGCAAATAAACCAGAAATACCCCCTCCAATACACACTATATCATAATCAATCATCTAACGTATTATATATATTAGATATATAATATTTCATATCAGTATAAATTTTGAATTTCTTAACAAACTTTAAATTTAATTCATTTTTAAATTTAGATGAATTTTGTAGTATTTTTTCAGTAAAGACATCGTAAGATAACTCCATCGATTTAATTATAGATGAAACTTTCCTTCCACGATATATAAATTCTAATAATATTTCAAAATATAATTTCCATATTGTTAATATTAATATAATATTATCAAATTCTGAAAAAATTAATACAGTTTTATCAAACATAAATGTGTATAATTCTTCAGACCAATTTTTGTTAAAAATTTTTAATAATAAACTTGTAATATGTGTAGTTGCATTATTTAATATAAATTCTAATTTATTAAGTTGTGATATTTTAAATAAAATGGAGAATATTTCCTGTACTATATATTTATAAATATAACTTACATTCTTTATAGAGTTAATATCTTTATAATTTTTATTTTTAAAATCAGATATTTTTAAAGGACCTATAGATTTTTTATAAGCAAATGATATTCCATCAGATATATTTGGTGTAAAATATAAATCTTTATTTATTTTCGGGTCTCTAGACATAATAATGAATTCAGTATATAGTAATGTAGCTCTTTCAGTTAAGAATATAGTTAATTTTAAATTATTTGTATAAATTATTAAAACCCAAAAAATATGATATACCATATGTGAACCTAATATTATAGATTCAATTAGGTCTAAATTTTCTATATTTTTAAATTTATTATATATGTCCAATAATGAACTTACTAAACACTTGCAGAAACATTTAAATATTTTAGATAAATCTAATTTATCAAATATTTTAGATTCATCATTTATAAAATTTATTAAATCGCTATTTTTTTCAATGCTCATTATATTACTCGTATATTTTTATAAATAAAAATATATTATTAATATATCCAAAAAAAAAGGATCAAATATAATCAATTAGAAGATATCTTAGAATAGGATAAAACAAAAAATTAATAACTAGAATATTAATTTTTTATTATATAAATTAATTATTTATATAGACATGAATATACTATATTACGTATGTTGATATTAACAGATAATCAAATACAATAATA
>Ga0209634_1000628_pt1 | contig 27208 bp, 23 predicted proteins | sample LinPmetageLP40_FD_184043 | JGI IMG/M metagenome (GOLD analysis project Ga0209634, IMG submission 184043) | Marine viral communities from the Pacific Ocean - LP-40 (SPAdes) (version 2) | ecosystem: Environmental > Aquatic > Marine > Oceanic | place: Pacific Ocean | collected 2010-08-26 | reverse complement strand
TGGTATTATGCAGCGGTGTTTTCACTGGTTGCAGCGGCGGTGTTGACCCTGTGGTCAATGTTGACTTATTTGGCGGCCGCTTGGCCTGCACTAAGTGACTCTAAATAATTGTTTTAAGTGGGGTTTTCTTCTTACAATTCTGGTTATTGGGAAATACTTGATGCTTTTATAATCAAAACATCAAAAATGCGCTAAGTAACTCAGAAATAAGGAAAAAAACGTTGACACTTGGGGGCTAGTCATTAAAATGTGCCTCCGTTGTCAGGGATAACCCAGCAACGAATTGCGGGAATAGCTCAGTTGGTAGAGCACGACCTTGCCAAGGTCGGGGTCGCGAGTTCGAGTCTCGTTTCCCGCTCCAAATCATTCTAGTAATAGAGTGTTGCCATCCCGAAAGGTTGGTTAAGTTTTGTTTTGAAGAGTTGCTAAATAGTATTCAAATCAAAATTGTTGGCGCGATGGTAGAGAGGCTATGCAGCGGACTGCAACTCCGTGTACGCCGGTTCGAATCCGGCTCGCGCCTCCATTTAGATACAAGAAAACGTGTCTTGCCCGGGTGGTGAAATCGGTAGACACAAGGGATTTAAAATCCCTCGCTCATAGAGCGTGCCAGTTCGAGTCTGGCTCCGGGCACCAATTCAATAAAAAAGGCCATGTAGAAATACATGGCCTTTTTTATTTTTTGACGATTACCTACTGATATTAATTAGATGCCTTTTATAGTGATCATGACATCGTCAGGCATTAGAGGGTGTATAAGCTCAGATGCTTGATTAAGCGAGAGCACATAGTGCTGTTCTTCTTTAACTCTATTTTTCTTTTTTGTTTTCTTTTTTATCGTCAGTAAAACTTGGGTCTGGTTTCTCGGTTCGATGTTGATCTCAAAAAAATGATCAAATAATTCTACCGTGTTATTGCCATCTGCGACTAAGTTCATGCTTTTGGGTAATGTAATGGTGGAGCGCCGATATGGGTTTTTCCAAGAAAATTCCAATGAATAAACATGGCTTGGCTTATCGAGGATGTTAAGTAAATCTATGGTGTTTTTTATTTTTGCTGGCTCTGCATAAAATACAATGGATTGGCCGGATATTTTGAATTCAACATTGCCATTAAGTTGCTCATTTAAAATATCGGTTACTTCGCTAGGTGATTTGTGATGAAGTTCGATCACTGTGTATTGAGTGTCAGAGCACCCAGCGATTAGCGCAAGGCTTAAATAGATAAGCGGCGCGCATCTGATATAGCGTTTGCGTTGTGCCACCATTTATTAAACCGCTCCATGAAGTGTCTTATTTTTGCCCGATCTGAAAAGCATGCGCGGCAGTCTGTTAATTCAAAATCAAACCAAGCTGTGCTGTCCGTTAGCCATTGGCAAGGTAAGGTGTCTTTTGTGCTTCTGATTTCAATGAATGAAGGTAGCCTGTCTTGCAATCTAAATAGGCTGTGTTCATTGTTCTGTGGGCTGTACTGCCCAATTAGAATATAGGCTTTGAAGTGTCGATTATGGCGAGCCAGTTGTTTTATTTTTTGAATAAGGCCGTCGTGTCGGCAAAGAGGATGAGATAGATCTTTTAGGCAAAGAATAATACTGCGATGGGTTTGACTTAGCATCATATCGAGGTAGCCCTCGGCCTCTAGTATGTTTTTTCCGTGATGAATTGCGCTGTCTTTCCCTAAGCTGAATAGCCCTGGCTCTTGGTGTTGGGAAAATACATTGCAAGCCATGTCGATATGGGGGATGCCCGCATCATCATAAGGCGTTGAGAATGCTTCAAAGCCGCATTTCTGATAGAAAGATATGGCCTGACACTGGGCGCTCAACTCAAGTCGCGTGTAACGCTTTTGGGAGGCATGGCGAAGTATGTGGTCGATGATTTGTTTGCCGATACCCATTGAGCGATAGGGCTTTAAAACTGCCATGCGGCCAATCTTTTTTTGTTGTATTAAGCGAGCACAGCCAACGGGTTCGTTATTGACGAGTGCGATAAAATGTTCACAGTTGTGATCGGCTTGGTCCCATTCAAGGTCTTCAGGAACGCCTTGCTCCTGAATGAATACCTGCTTGCGAATATCTTTTAGTGCAACGCGGTCTTTATCCCACCTTGCACCGATCACTTTTATTTGGCTCATGCTTCTTCAAAATAAAGATAATTGAGATTAAATAAGTTTAGCAGTATTTGTTGGCAGTGTGTCTCTTCTAAATAGCCATCAAGCGTCTGTGTAGCGGTTTGGCGCTGATTGGCTAGTAGTTTGCACATGCTTATTTCTTGTGGGTGAACAGCGTTGCAAGCAATCTCACCATTTATGACTAAATTTATGCCTGATTGGGTTTCATAATAAGCCCAGCGACTGGTCTCATTTTGTATGACAAAGTTAGCCTGAGAGAAAAAGGGTGATAGCTCATCCCATTCAAGTTCGTCTTCTAATGGTTCGTGGAGTGTCTCGTACTTACTTTGTGTCATATGCTGGGCAAACCAAGCTTTAAGGGCTTCTGGGTTAGCCATATGCTGCTGAATGATCGCATGTACGCGTTCGATAGACTCACTATCAATTAAAGCAGGTTCTACTTGTGTATCTTGAATGTCAGAGTCTGCATAACGCTGATCTTCTGTGAGCTCACTGCAAACATGGTCTGTGAGGTGGCCAATAATATCGGCATGAGAGGGTGCACGGAAACCTACCGAGAATGTCATGCAGTCATCAAGCGCCACGCCGTTATGGGCAAATTGCGGTGGAATATACAGCATATCACCAGGCTCAAGAGTCCACTCTTCGGTGACGTCCATGTTAGCCAATATTTTCAGCTCGGTTCCTTTTATTAATTCACTGCTTTCATCGCTGCGCGGCCCTACTTGCCAGTGTCGCTGACCATGAGCTTGTATTAAGAAAACATCGTATTGGTCAAAGTGTGGGCCGACACTTCCGCCCTTGGGCGCAAAGCTCACCATAATGTCGTCTAGACGCCATTTAGGGATAAATCGAAAGTGATTAAGTACGTCTGCGAGTTCTGGAACCCATTGGTCGACGGCTTGTACTAATAGTGTCCAGTCTTTCTCTGGCAGGCTGGCAAAGTCATCTTCGCTAAATGGGCCGTGTTTAAGTTCCCATGGGCCATTTTTTCCGTGCTCAAAAATTAGGCGTGATTCAGCATCTTCTTCCATTGCCAGGCCTGCGAGGTCGTCAGGATCAATTGGACTAATGAAATCTGGGAAAGCATTACGAATTAAAAGGGGTTTCTTTTGCCAGTATTCAGATAAAAAAGTATCGATACTGATATTGCCAAGAACGTGCATATTCACTCCAATAAAAAATCCCGCAAAAGAGCATGGCTCCTATGCGGGATTATTGTACAGCTATTTAGATATTAAATGGCTTTTGCTTGCTCAGCTGCATTGCCGGTATAGCTAGCCGGTGTCATGGCTTTCAGTGCATCTTTATGAGCATCAGGCAGGTCTAAAGAATCGACAAATTCAATCATCATGTCTTTGGTTATCGCCTTGCCACGGGTGAAGGCTTTCAGTTTTTCGTATGGTTGTTCAATGCCGAAGCGGCGCATCACGGTTTGGATTGGTTCGGCCAATACTTCGTAAGCGTTATCAAGGTCCGCAGCAATTCGGACTTCATTCACTTCAAGCTTAGAAATACCTTTTAGTGAGGCTTGATAGGCAATCAGGCTGTAGCCAAGGCCGACGCCCATGTTGCGTAGTACGGTAGAGTCCGTAAGGTCACGCTGCCAGCGGCTAATAGGAAGCTTCTGTGCTAGGTGTGACATCACCGCATTTGCAATACCTAAGTTGCCTTCAGAGTTTTCGAAGTCAATTGGGTTTACTTTGTGAGGCATGGTTGAGGAGCCTACTTCGCCAGCAATGGTTTTTTGCTTGAAGTAACCGTTAGAGATGTACGCCCAAATGTCGCGATCAAAGTCGATCAGAATGGTATTAAAGCGTGCTAGCGCATCAAATAGCTCAGCAATGTAATCGTGTGGTTCGATTTGAGTGGTGTACGGGTTGAAGGTTAGGCCAAGTCCTTCGATGAAAACCTGAGCATTTTCGGCCCAGTCAATTTCAGGGTAAGCAGATAAGTGAGCATTGTAGTTGCCGACTGCGCCATTCATCTTACCTAGAATTTCAACGTTTTTAAGTTGTTTGATCTGACGACGCATACGCGCCACGACGTTTGCCATCTCTTTACCTAAAGTGGTAGGAGAGGCGGTTTGGCCATGGGTGCGTGATAGCATTGGTAGTTCGGCTTGCTCAACTGCAAGCTTAGCAATGGCGTCGGTTACTTTTTCAAGGTACGGAAGGACAACGTCATCACGACCGGCTTTAAGCATAAGACCATGTGATAGGTTGTTGATGTCTTCAGAGGTACAAGCAAAATGAACAAACTCAGTAATGGCGGCTAGCTCTGGGTTCGTTTCGATTTTTTCTTTAAGGAAGTATTCAACGGCTTTTACATCGTGATTAGTGGTGCTTTCGATGTCTTTGATTTTCTGTGCGTCTTCGACACTGAATTGATCAACGATGTTGTTAAGTAGTGTATTGGCTTCTTCGCTAAAGGCTGGTACTTCAGCCACATCAGCATGTTCTGCAAGGCGCTGTAGCCAGCGAACTTCAACTTGAACGCGATATTTGATAAGGCCAAACTCGCTGAAGATGCTGCGCAATTCAGCAGTTTTGCTGCCATAGCGGCCATCAATAGGTGAAACAGCGGTCAAAGCAGAAAGATCCATGAAACCCTCACGTTTTTAGAAATAGCTAAAAAATAGGCGCAAATTATACAGTCTTTGGCCTGTATGGGCAGTATTTAAATGGAAAATGAAACAGATGGTTTAGTATTTTAGGCTATACCCAGCTGAATCTGAACGCTAGAATGCTGCCTTTTATTAGCGCTTTGGAATATATGAATGAGTTATCTTAAGCAAGTATGGCAGGCCAATAAGGCATTGGGTTGGCTTTTGTTCCTTAATGTCGTGTTGATCAGTGTTGTCTCTGTTGGTTTCTCTGTGAATTTTCCGGATGCTGTAAATATACTGGATAGTGCTTATCAGTTAGGCGTTATTCCAGCTGTTTGGGGCTTATATGCGCTTGTTGCGATTGTATTTTTATTGCCCTTTACCTTCATTCCTTACGCTAAGTGGCCTTTGCAAGTGTTTTTACTTGCTGTAATGGGCAATCTTGCTGTTATCGTATTCATTGATAGTTACATATACGACATATATAGCTACCACATTAACTGGTTTTTTATAGAAACGTTTCTTGCTGATGAAGGGGGCGAATTCTTTGATGTGTCGCTTAAAACGTATGTATTGTTTACAGCTTTTTCCGCTTTAATTGCAGCCATTGAATTCTTCTTTTTGTGGTTAGTTAATAAACGAATTTTGAACCGTACACGCTTTAAAGGGGTTGGCTGGGTGTTTGCGGTTTTGGTGTTTGTAAATATTCTGTTTGTAAATTTAACGCACTCTTGGGCTTATGCTCAAAACTATATGCCTATTACATCTTTAAGTGGGCATATTCCTTTTTATTTTCCAATGCACTCGCGATCAATAGCCAAGAGCGACATGCTTTCAAATATCGCTGGTGAGTCTGGCGAGATAGACAGCTCAAATATTATTTACCCAAAAAATGAAATGCAATGCCAAGCGCCTATGTCAGAAAAACCTAATATTATTATGGTGGTATTGGAAAGCTGGCGCGCTGATTCAATGGATAGTGAAGTGTCGCCAAATACCTATGAGCTTGCACAAGATTCGCTTTGGTTTAAAGAACACCATTCAAGTGGCACAGTGACGACTCGAGGAATATTTTCTTTAATGTATGGGTTGGCGCCAACCTATATGGACAACGTGGTTTCGCACAATGGTGTGGGTGGACCGGTATTATTAAACGAACTGAAGCGTAAAGGATACGAATTTGGTGTGTACCCAAGTGGTGATATTACTCGCATCAAACTTACAGATACTAGCTTCCTGCCAGTTAAGTCTGATGTGCATCATGGTGAGGGCGAAGGGACCATTGAAAAAGATCGCGATGTGCTTAATAAGATGGTGACCAAGTTAGAAAATACGGATGAAAGTGTCTTTGGCTTTATGTTTTTTAACTCCACACATTATCTATATTACTACCCAGAAGAGTTTGGCAAATTCCAGCCCTCCAAAAAACCCAGTTTAGTGGATTTTAAATCCGGTAAAGATCCGTTACCTTTTATTAATCGATATAAAAATAGTATTTATTTTGTTGATCATTTGATTGGTGAGTTGGTGGCTAAGCTTAAAGCAATGGGTAAATATGAGAATACAATTTTAATTGTTACTTCTGATCATGCAGAAGAATTTGCTGATACCAGTCCAACTCGATATGGCCATGGTAGTAATTACACTCGATATCAAACTCATGTGCCTTTAATTATTCATTGGCCAGGTAAAGAGCCTAAGGTCTTCGACCATAGAACAGCGAGCATAGATGTATCGCCAACCTTGATTGATGAATTACTGGGCTGCTCAAATCCTGTCTCAGATTATACTAATGGGGAAAGTTTATTTAACGAAGCGTCTCGAGATGTACAGGTTATGGCCAGTTACTATAACTATGCATTTGTCACAGAAGAGGGTAGCTTTATTCAAAACCCCATTGGCCTACTTGAAAGTCGTGATAACGAAGATAAGTTAAGTGAAGACGTCAAACTGAAGCCAGCCGCTGCCTTTAAAGCGTTAGAGCAAATGAAGACGTTTTATAGCAATAAAGCCGCTCAATAGCGGCTTTATTTAGGGCATTAAGCGGTATGTTTACTGCATTTTGCTTAAGGCTTCTTTGCATGATTTGTTTAATCTTGGGCGGCTAAAAATTAGCTGCCAACGCCTTCCTCCCACTTGACGCCACAGGATGGCGGAGCGCATTGCACATAATAATAACGCACGAATTTTATGGGCATTTTGTGTGTTTTGCAGATGCTGCGCATTCCCTGTTACATGTATTCTAAATCGAAAGGTGCTCAAGGTTTCTTGGTATAAACCAGATAAGTTGGCGATTAAATTCTCATGGCTGCTGTGGAAATGATCCAGTTGTCTTTTGGCTTGCTCAATGCCGCTGCTTACCTTTGGCATCATCTTTTTGTTTTTGCGTAATTTACTTTCTAGGTGTAGTACGGCTAAAGCATAGCGCATTACATCAGGGCTAGAGCCAGTGGGGGATTTACCATCGGTTAAAAAGCGCACTTCTTTGTAGCCTAGCTTAAGGTTTTCTCTTGAGCCGCCAAACACGTCCTCAATAGATTGCGGGTGTGTTTGAAATAGGCTTTCGATGCTGGTTTTTAAATCTTTTTCATTTACATTGCCGGTACGAGCCAGTTGTTCAACTAAGTGAACCGCTTGAAATAAACCGGCAAGGGCCAATGCTTGATTATCGATATTTGCTTTAGACATGTTTGATCAACTTTGTGTCGCTGGCGTATTAAACTTCTCAGTGGTTTCAATGACGCCGCCACCAAGGCACGTATCGCCGATGTAAAAAACAATAGACTGCCCAGGGGTTACAGCCCTTTGAGATTCTTGGAAGACCACATTGTATTGTTCGCCTACTTTTTCAATGGTACACGCTTGGTCGGGTTGACGATAACGAACTTTAGCCGTGCAGTTCAATGGCAATTTGGTAGGTTCACCATTAACCCAGTAGACATCGCTTGTGGTCAGTACATCACTGAACAGCAAGTCATGTTGTTTGCCTTGCCCAACAACTAAAACATTTCGTTCTAGATCTTTTGCCACAACAAACCAGGGCTCTGTCCCGTGATTTTTAGTTCCGCCAATACCGATACCTTGGCGCTGACCTAAGGTGTAGTACATCAGGCCTTCATGTTGGCCAATATGTTCGCCGTCGGCTGTTTCAATGTTGCCCGGTTGCGCCGGTAGGTATTGCTGTAGGAAGTCTTTAAAGCGTCGTTCACCAATAAAGCAGATGCCTGTGCTGTCTTTTTTCTTTGCGGTAGCAAGGCCTTGTTCTTCAGCGATGCGACGGACCTCTGGTTTTTCAAGCTCACCAACAGGAAATAATGTTTGTTTGATTTCATCTTCACCTACTGCGTGAAGGAAATAGCTTTGATCTTTGTTGTTGTCTAGGCCGCGTAATAAAAATGTGCCTTTATCACTGTCGTGTCTACGGACATAGTGACCCGTTGCGATAAAGTCGGCTCCTAATACTTTTGCATAATCTAAGAAGGCTTTAAATTTAATCTCTCGGTTGCACAGGATGTCTGGGTTTGGGGTGCGTCCGGCCTTGTATTCTTGAAGAAAATGCTCAAATACATTGTCCCAGTATTCGGATGCAAAATTTGCGGTATGTAGCTTAATGCCAAGTTTATCGCAGACCGCTTGGGCGTCAGCTAGGTCCTCTTTAGCTGTACAGTATTCAGTGCCATCATCTTCGTCCCAGTTTTTCATGAATAACCCTTCTACTTTGTAGCCTTGCTCCATGAGCAAATAGGCAGAAACAGAAGAATCCACGCCGCCGGACATGCCAACAATAACGGTTTTTTCAGTAGTATTATTCATTAGGGTGTTCGTAAATTAAATTAAGGGGATAGCGGTTGCCAGCAAGGTAGTCTTGCACGCACTTGATTACCAATGGGCTTCTTGCTGCTTGGCTAGAAATAAGCTCATCGAGGTTGAGCCATTTGATGCCCAAAATACCTTCATCCAATGGCAGGTTAGCATCGTAATGTGTTGATTGACCAATGAAGCAGTGTCGATGGTAGGTGACGCCATTGCTCGGTGCTGTATAGGTATATAGGCCTAGATAATGCGTAAGCTCGCATTGATGACCTGTTTCCTCAAGGACTTCGCGTTTTGCTGCATCAAGTAAGGTTTCATTGGCTTCCAAGTGACCAGCTGGCTGATTGAAGACGGTTTGACCGTGGTCGACCTCTTCAACGAATAAGAATTTACCATTACTTTCAATGATGGTTGCCACAGTCGAGTTTGGCTTGAAGCGCATGTGTTCACCTTTTATTGCGAGGGCGCATTTTATCGAAATTACGCTTTTTTGGATACGGCCTTTTCTTTTGGATGGGTGCATCTACCTCGATTTCACGGTATTCACCGGGAACAATGTTTTCCACGCTCCAGTCACCAATTTTTGAGCGAACTAGGCGAAGGGTTGGGTGTCCAATGGCCGCTGTCATTCTTCTTACTTGGCGATTCTTACCTTCACTTATGGTGATTTCTAGCCAAGAAGTTGGGATGTTTGCCCGCTGCCTGATTGGAGGGGTGCGCTCCCAGAGGTCTGGCTCATCTATGATGTTGACTATGGCCGGCAGTGTGAGTCCATCTTTTAGTTCAAGTCCTTGGCGCATTTTATTAAGGCTGGTATCGCAGGGTATGCCTTCAACTTGTGCCCAGTATGTTTTTGGGGATTTGTGCTTTGGGTGGGCTATTCTATGCTGTAGTTGACCGTCATCGGTTAATAGTAGCAACCCTTCGGAGTCATAATCGAGGCGACCTGCTGGGTATACATCCGCAATATTGATGTATTTGGCAAGTGTTTCTTTATCGCCAGACTCGGAAAACTGAGACATGACTTGGTAGGGTTTGTTGAACAAAATGAGTTTAGGCATGGGTCTTGTAATAAAATTACCAAATACATAGGGTATAACATTAAATGAACTGTCTTTATGTAAAAAAACTACAAAAAGGCATTTCGATTATACCAGTGCGTGATATAATTCGCCGCCTTTAAGAACCAATATGCAGTAATACGTCGATCATAAGTCGCTGTATTAGCCTGAAAGGCGTCAATAATAAGAGTGGTCAAAAGCTACTCTTCGTTTGAGTTTCGGCGCAATAGCCATAGAACTTTAGGATAGAAAATGACCAATAAAACCCCCAAGATCATTTACACCCTGACTGATGAGGCACCCGCTTTAGCAACGTATTCACTATTGCCTATCATTAAAGCGTTTTCTAAGCCGGCCAATCTTTCTGTAGAAACACGTGATATTTCTTTGGCCGCCCGAATTATTTCTAGCTTTCCTGATTTTCTAGAAGTGGATCAGCGTATGAACGATGATCTTCAAGAATTAGGTGAGTTGGCGAAAACACCTGAAGCAAATATCATTAAGTTGCCTAATATCAGTGCATCTATTCCTCAGCTTAATGAGGCAATAAAAGAGCTTCAAGAACAAGGTTATGCGGTCCCTGATTACCCTGTTAAGCCTACTAACGAAAAAGATGAAGATGTGAAAGCTCGTTACTCTAAAATTCTTGGTAGTGCAGTTAACCCTGTGTTGCGCGAAGGTAATAGTGATCGTCGTGTTGCCGACCCAGTAAAAGCATACGCAAAGCAAAACCCTCATAGCATGGGTGAATGGTCCAAGGATTCAAAGTCTCATGTGGCTCATATGGAGCAGGGTGACTTTTACGGCTCAGAAAAATCCTATGTTTCTCCAAAAGCGGGCTCTGTTTCTATCGTTTTAACAAATGGGCAAGGTGAAGAAACAACGTTAAAGCAAACTGTTGAGCTTGAAAAAAATGAAGTGATAGATGCTGCTGTCATGTCTTCAACTGCATTGCGTGATTTTTATGAAGCGCAAATGCAAGACGCTAAAGACAATGACGTTATGCTTTCTCTTCATCTAAAGGCCACCATGATGAAAGTCAGTGACCCTGTGATGTTTGGTCACGCAGTAACGGTTTATTACAAAGACGTATTTGAAAAACATGCAGAGCTGTTTGCGCAGTTGGGTGTGAATACCAAAAATGGCCTTGGCGATGTCTATTCGAAGATTGAATCTTTGCCTGCTGATAAAAAAGCTGAAATCGAAGCTGATATTCAAGCGGTATATTTAAGTCGCCCTAAATTAGCCATGGTTGATTCCGACAAAGGTATTACAAACCTGCATGTTCCTAACGATGTGATCGTTGATGCTTCAATGCCTGCCGCCATTCGTGCGTCTGGCAAAATGTGGGGATCTGACGGCAAGCTTCATGATACTAAGGCGATGATTCCTGATCGTTGCTATGCAGATGTTTTCCAAGAAACCATTGAATTCTGTCAAAAACATGGTGCGTTTGATGTTACCACAATGGGTAATGTCTCGAATGTAGGTTTGATGGCTCAAAAAGCTGAAGAATACGGCTCTCACGATAAAACATTTATCCTTAAAGAATCAGGTGTCATCAAAGTGATTGATGACTCGGGTAATGCTGTACTTGAGCATAATGTTGAACAGGGTGATATCTGGCGTATGTGCCAAACTAAAGATGCGCCTATCCAAGATTGGGTTAAATTAGCGGTTAACCGTGCAAGCTCTACTGGTCAGCCCGCCATATTTTGGCTAGATCAGGCTCGTGCCCATGACGCTAATTTAATTAAAATTGTAGAGCGTTATCTTCAGGATCACGATACTTCTAATTTAGATATTAAAATTATGACGCCTGTAGAGGCTGTTCGCTATACGCTTGAGAGAGTCAAGAATGGTGAGAATACTATTTCTGTTACGGGTAACGTTCTGCGTGACTACCTGACCGATTTATTTCCAATTCTTGAGCTGGGTACCAGTGCTAAGATGCTGTCTATTGTGCCTTTGCTTGCTGGTGGCGGCTTGTATGAGACAGGTGCCGGTGGCTCTGCGCCAAAACATGCGCAGCAGTTGGCAGAAGAAGGGCATTTGCGTTGGGATTCTTTGGGCGAATTTTTAGCCCTTGCTGTTTCTTTAGAAGATCTTGGTCACAAAACAAGCAATAAAAAAGCATTGGTTCTGGCTGAAACTTTAAATGAAGCCACTGGCAAGTTCTTGGATCACGACCGTTCGCCTTTACGTGGGGTGGGTGAGGTTGATAACCGCGGCAGTCATTACTATTTATCTCTATATTGGGCTGAAGCTTTGGCTGCACAAGATAAAGATGAAGAGCTTAAGGCATTATTCACATCGGTGGCGTCTTCTCTTGAAGATAACCGAACAAATATAGTGAAAGAGTTAAGTGCTGCTCAAGGTACGGCTGTTGACTTGGGTGGTTACTATCATCCTGATCAGAGCAAGACATCGAGTGCCATGCGACCAAGTGTTACTTTAAATAGCATTATTGATGCAATATAAATAAAAAAGCCCGGTTATAACCGGGCTTTTTTTTATCTGTTTATTATGCGTCTTGGGTTTCGCCGAGTACTTTTTGAGCATTGTCGGATTGAGAGCCCTTGCTTGGAGCAAGCATATCCAGCGGGGTAATATCGATTGCGTGAGTGCCGTTATCGCTAGGTTTTGTGTTGAATTCAACCGATTGGCCCGCTTTTAGCGTTTTATAACCCTCGGTTTGAATAGAAGAGTAGTGGGCAAACAGATCTTCGCCGCCATCGTCGGATAAAATAAAACCATACCCCTTGGCATTGTTAAACCACTTCACTTTCCCTGTTTGCATGAGTTGTACTCCAAAACCAGACTTGTATTTATTATTTTTGGAACCATATAGTCGTATTATGACAATCACGTTATGAATTCCGTACAAAAGTTACATTGTGGCAATCTTTCTATTTTGTCAAGGGTTTGGCGGGTGTTTCTGGCTAGAATGCTAATCAATATTTGGACTTTTAAGGCTCAGCAGAATGTATGAAAGTAAACTAACCTTATCTATGGGAGAAGACAGTAGAGATGAGGAGCATGGCATAGCTGTTGCACCAGTTAAGCCAGAACTCAAAAGGCCGTCGATGTACCAGGTTATTATGCTAAATGATGATTACACTCCTATGGATTTCGTCATTGAGGTTCTAACAATGTTCTTTTCTATGGACATAGAGAAGGCATCGCAGGTGATGTTAGCCGTACATACCCAAGGAAAAGGTATTTGCGGTGTATTTACAAAAGACATTGCCGAAACAAAGGCCGCTCAAGTTGTAGCCTTTGCTAAAGAAAATCAGCATCCATTAATGTGTGATGTGCAGCAGGTCAAATAAAGGGGAACCTTATGTTAAATCGCGATCTAGAAGCCACCCTAAATACTGCTTTTAAGGATGCAAGAGCCAAGCACCATGAATTTATGACGGTAGAGCATTTGTTGCTCTCGTTAATTAGCAATGAAGCCGCTAGAGAGGTTTTGGTTGCTTGCGGCGCCGAGGTCGATCGCTTAAGTAAGGATCTTCAAGATTTTGTTGACTCAACGACGCCGCTTCTAAGTGAAGCAGATTCTGATCGTGAAACTCAGCCGACCTTGGGTTTTCAGCGCGTATTGCAGCGTGCTGTATTTCATGTTCAGAGTTCTGGTAAATCAGAGGTAACCGGTGCCAATGTTTTGGTCGCGATTTTCAGTGAGCAAGAAAGCCAAGCTGTGTATTTTTTGAAACAACAGAATATTGCTCGTATTGATGTGGTGAACTTCATAAGTCATGGCATTTCTAAATTGAATGGAGAGCAAGAAGAAGCTGAAATTGAAAATTTAGAAGATGAATCGGGTGCAGAAAGTACGACAGCCGCACTAGATAATTATGCAAGTAACCTCAATAAGCTAGCTAAAGAAGGAAAGATTGATCCGTTAATTGGTCGCGATGAAGAGGTTCTTCGCTGCATTCAAATTTTATCTCGCCGCCGTAAAAATAATCCGCTTTTAGTGGGTGAGTCGGGTGTGGGCAAAACGGCCATAGCGGAAGGTTTAGCCAAGCGTATCGTTGACAATAAAATCCCGGATGTGATGAAGGATGCGGTTGTCTACAGCCTAGATATGGGTGCACTTCTAGCTGGTACTAAGTATCGAGGCGACTTTGAGAAACGCTTTAAGGCGCTTCTGGCAGAATTAAAGCGTCAACCCCATTCTATTTTGTTTATTGATGAAATTCATACAATCATTGGTGCCGGTGCAGCGTCTGGCGGCGTGATGGATGCTTCAAACTTACTCAAGCCATTGTTGAGTGGTGGGCAGTTACGCTGCATGGGTTCTACGACGTTTAATGAATTCCGTGGTATTTTTGAAAAAGACAGCGCCCTTGCTAGGCGTTTCCAAAAGGTTGATGTGGTTGAGCCTAATGTTGAAGACACCTACAAAATTCTTAAGGGTCTAAAAGCTCAATTTGAAGAGCATCACCACCTTAAATATACCGATAAGGCTTTGCGTGCTGCCTCGGAGTTAGCCGATCGCTATATTCGTGATCGTCACATGCCTGATAAGGCTATTGATGTCATTGATGAGGTGGGTGCAGGTCAGCAGCTTTTGGCACCAAGTAAGCGCAAAAAAGTTATTCAGGTGTCGGATGTTGAAAAGGTCGTGGCAAGTATTGCTCGTATTCCGTCTCGCACAGTAAATGTAGATGACAAAAAGATACTTCAGAATCTTGATAAAAACATGAAAATGATGGTGTTTGGTCAAGATGAAGCCATAACCTCACTAGCTAATGCGATTAAGCTTTCAAGAGCAGGCTTAAAAGCGGCTGAGAAACCTATAGGTTCATTTTTGTTTGCAGGCCCAACTGGTGTAGGTAAAACGGAAGTGACCAAGCAGCTTGCCCATGTGATGGGTATGGAGTTGGTACGCTTCGATATGTCGGAGTACATGGAGGCTCATACTGTGTCACGCCTCATTGGTGCGCCTCCAGGTTATGTTGGCTACGATCAGGGCGGTTTACTTACCGAGGCGGTTAATAAAACACCACACTGTGTGTTGCTGCTTGATGAAATAGAAAAAGCTCATCCGGATGTGTTTAATCTTCTTCTTCAGGTTATGGATCACGGTACGTTAACCGATAATAATGGTCGTAAGGCCGATTTTCGTCATGTGGTTTTGATTATGACAACCAACGCGGGCGCAGAGATTAGCAGTCGTCGCTCAATTGGTTTCAATGAGCAAGATCATGCTACCGATGGTATGGAAGTGATTCGCAAGCAATTTACCCCTGAATTCCGAAATCGCTTGGATGCCATTATTCAGTTTGATTCTCTTGGAAGAGATATCATTGGTCATGTGGTTGATAAGTTCTTAACAGAGCTTCAAGCACAGTTAGACGACAAGAAAGTCGTTATTTATGCCACTGATCATGCAAGAGAATGGTTAGGTGAGCATGGATACGACCCTCAAATGGGTGCTCGCCCGATGGCACGCTTAATTCAAGAGAAGGTTAAAAAGCCGCTGGCTGAATTAATCTTATTTGGTGAGTTATCTGAAAAGGGCGGTACGGTTAGAGTCGATCTTAAAGAGGATGATATTATCTTATCGGTGGTTCATGATGAGGTGGTCGAACTTGAGAGCTAGCCGCTCTCGAGTTGCAGGTATAAAAAAAGCCCCAATGGGGCTTTTTTTATTAGCGAGCGCGGTAAGTGATGCGCCCTTTACTCAGGTCATAAGGGGTTAGTTCAACTTTAACCTTATCGCCTGTCAAAATACGGATATAGTTTTTACGCATCTTGCCTGAAATATGAGCCGTTACAACATGGCCGTTTTCAAGCTTTACACGGAACATTGTGTTTGGAAGGGTATCGATTACCTCACCGTCCATTTCAATGTGGTCTTCTCTAGACATTCATTCACCTGGGTAACATTAAAAACGGAGCGCATTCTGCCTGATTTTCAAGCAATTAGCTAGACCTGCGCGGGCAAGGATTGCCAATTATCACCATTAAATATCTCTAATGGCTGAAATTGTACTTTATAGTGCATCTTTTGGCTGTTTTTTATCCAGTAACCAAGGTAGACATAGGGTAGATTCATTTCTCTGGCCATTTTGCAAAGCAACAAAACGGCTAGGGTGCCTAAGCTCGATTTTTCCAGTTCTGGGTCAAAATAGGTATAGATGGCACTTAATCCATCATCTAGAGCATCGCTGACACAGCAGGCAATGAGTACTCCGTTGTCTCTAATTTCTAAAAAATAACTATAACTTGCGCTATAAACTAAAAAGTTTTGATACTGCTCCTGGCTTGGCGGGAACATATCGCCATCAGCGTGTCTAGTATTGATGTATTTTTCATACAACGCGTAATGCTCTTCACTGAATTGAGATTTAACTAACGTAAAGGTTAGGTGTTTGTTACGGTTTAATATTCGCTTAAAGCGCTTACTGGTTAAATCTATCTCGTCTGATTTTACTCTGCACGATAAGCAAGCGTCACACTGCTTGCAGTGTGGCCGATAAAAGTGATCTCCGGATCGACGAAAGCCGATTCGGGTAAGTTGTGAGTATTGTTGCCAGCTAGGCGGCGTTTCGTGATCCAAAAATACAGAGTTGGCTTTGTGGTTTGGCAAATAACTACAAGCATGATCTTCACTTAGTGTGAGCAGTTTAATTGACTGCTCTGTATCTGGGGTTGCATCATCCAAAATTCCAGACTCCAGTTGGTTGCTTCTGGGTAACATGTTCAAGTGTGCTTAAAAAGTCATCTCGAGGTATTTCTTGTGCGCCTAGACTTTCTAAGTGTGAATTATGAACTTGGCAGTCGATTATCTCAAAACCATGGGCCGATAAGTTCTCACATAAGGTGGCAAATGCAATCTTACTGGCGTTGCTTTGGCGGGAGAACATAGACTCACCAAAAAAAGCACAACCAATGGCAATGCCGTATAGGCCGCCCACAAGCTCATCACCAAGCCAGCACTCAACGGAGTGTGCAAAACCCATTTTATTGAGCTCGGAGTAACTATGAATCATATCTTGATTAATCCATGTGCCACCCTGGTCATCTCTTGGCGCCGCGCATTCTCTCATAACCTGGCTGAAACAAGTGTCACTTGTCACACGAAATTGGCCTTTCCTCAAAAGCTTGGCAAGACTGCGAGAGGGTTTGAATTTCTGGGGGTAAATCACGGACCTTGGATCGGGTGACCACCACAGAATCGGCTCACCTTCGCTATACCAAGGGAAAATACCCAAGCTATAGGCGCTCAATAAACGCTCAATAGTTAGATCGCCGCCTGCTGCCAGTAAGCCGTTTGGCTCATGAAAGGCATAGTCATGATGAGGAAAAACATGCGGATCGTCAGTTAACCAGTGAATGGGGTGGGACATATAACAAAGCCTGCTAGATAATTTCAGCTGACACAGTACAATCAGGTTCAATAAATACAATATCCTAGGCTAGTGGCTAAGTGCTTCAAAATAAAGAAAAAGTTAATATCGATTGGCATTCTCAGCTCAGGGCAGTAATTCGAGAGGGACGAATATTTTTACTTGTCTCTTTAGCTGCTTTTCTGCTGCTGTCGCTATTATCCTACAGTGCCATCGACCCAGGCTGGAGACAGTCTCAAACTGACCTTGTGGTAAACAACTACGGTGGTCGCATAGGGGCGTTTATTGCGGATATTCTTTTTTCTCTACTGGGTTATATGGCTTACCTTCTCGCCGTCATTCCAATTGTTCGTGGTGTCCAGCGATTCAGAGGCGAAGATGTTCAATATGGGTGGGCTGGATGGTCGTGGCGGTTTACAGGTGTTTTATTGGTTGCAGTATCTGGTGCGGTTCTGACCCACCTCTATGATGGCACGACAGGTCTGCCAGGTGGTGCGGGTGGCGTGATTGGTCAAACTTTAGCCTATCCTCTTGAAACTTACTTTGGTCTTGCCGGTGCAACCATTATTTTAGTTCTCACATTTGTATTTGGTTTAACTGTTTGTGGTGATATTGCTTGGTTGGCGACCTTAGACTTACTTGGAGAAAAAACATTAAACCTTTTTGAGATTTTGAAGGCTAAAAGTGCATTTACTTTTAAACGCAAAGCAAGTCGCCTAATCGATGAGCAAGCGCAGCCACTCTCTAATGTTCGTCAAACAAACAAAGTAGCAGACAACATACCTGTCTTAGGTCAAAAGATTAATATTAAAGAGACTCAAGTTCATGCTGTGTCTGAACCTACAGCGGTAGAGAAAAAGCCCGTGAAAAAAATTGTTGAAAAAATACAAACAATTGCCGAAGAAAAGAAAATCAAAATAGAGCCTTTTGAAAAGAAATCAAAAGCAGTCACCGGGATGCAAGGTAAGCTATTTGAACCAACCCAGTTGCCTTCTTTGAATTTACTGAGTCATGAAGATGGGCCGCAAGAAACCGGTTACAGCCCAGAAAAATTAGAAGAAATGTCACGCTTACTTGAGCAAAAGCTAGGTGATTTTGGTGTAAAAATTGAAGTGGTCGCGGTTAATCCTGGGCCGGTTATTACCCGGTTTGAGATTCAGCCGGCGCCTGGAGTAAAAGCTTCAAAAATCACCAACCTTGCAAGCGATTTGGCTCGCTCTTTGGCAATGATCAGTGTTCGTGTTGTAGAAGTTATCCCAGGTAAGTCGGTAATGGGTCTTGAAGTGCCCAATGAAAATCGCGCCATGGTTTTTCTTGGCGACGTCTTGGCTTCCCACGAATATCAAAAAATGTCGTCCCCTTTATCTTTTGCACTAGGTCATGATATTGCAGGTGACCCAGTAACGGCTGATTTGGCTAAAATGCCGCATCTTTTGGTGGCCGGTACAACGGGGTCAGGTAAGTCAGTTGGTGTGAATAGTATGATCATAAGCATGCTCTACAAAGCCGGACCTGACGATGTGCGCATGATCATGATTGATCCTAAAATGTTAGAGCTCTCAATCTATGAGGGGATTCCGCATTTATTAACCCCGGTTATTACGGACATGAAAGAAGCCGCTAACGGGCTTCGCTGGTGTGTGGGTGAAATGGAGCGACGATATAAACTAATGGCGTCTCTGGGTGTGCGTAACTTGGCAGGCTACAACAAGAAGGTTTTGGACGCCATTGAGTCAGGCGAACCTATTAAAGACCCATTTTGGAACCCAGAAGAAAGTTTTGAGGAATATGCTCCCGATTTAGGAAAGCTTCCTTATATCGTTGTTGTCATAGATGAATTCGCAGACATGATGATGATTGTCGGCAAGAAAGTTGAAGAGTTAATTGCCCGAATAGCCCAAAAGGCGCGAGCGGCGGGCATTCATTTAATACTGGCTACTCAACGTCCTTCGGTCGATATAATTACAGGCCTTATAAAGGCGAACGTGCCGACACGTATGGCGTTTCAGGTTAGCTCACGTATCGATTCGCGTACAATTCTTGACCAGGGCGGCGCAGAGCAATTACTCGGCCATGGCGATATGCTGTATTTGCCGCCTGGTACCTCATTACCTATACGTGTCCATGGTGCATTTGTTGATGATCACGAAGTTCACGCTGTTGTTGCCGATTGGAAAAAACGCGGCAGCCCTGTATTTATTGAATCAATTACGGATGGCGGTGATAGCAGTGTAGTGATTCCAGGTTTTAGTAATGACAGTGATGATGGCGAAGGAGATGCTTTGTTTGATGAAGCCGTGGCCTTTGTCACCCAAACACGCAAAGTGTCTATTTCCAGTGTGCAGCGTAAATTAAGGATTGGTTATAACCGAGCCGCACGATTGGTAGAATCTATGGAACAAGCGGGCGTTGTCTCTACTCCAAGTCAAAATGGTTCGCGAGAAGTGCTCGCTCCGCCTCCAGTTAGTTAAGGAAAATCATGAAGTATCTCGTTTTTTTTGTTGTCTTTTTATCCAGTTTTGCTGTTGCGCAAAACCCTGAATACGAGGCTCTTTCTGAAAATTTAAAGCGCCTTGATAATGTGTCTGCTGATTTTGTTCAGCATACATTTGATGGTAAGGGTGCGCTGTTACAGACACAAAAGGGTCGCTTGTCTCTTAAGCAGCCCAATAAATTTCGATGGGAGAGCCTCGAGCCTTATGCACAGTTGTTAGTCAGTAACGGTGAGATGTTATGGCAATACGATGCCGACCTTGAGCAAGTGACAGAGCAGGTTTTAAATAAAAAATTATCCGCAACACCTGCTTTGTTGTTGTCTGGTGATACGGATCAAATATCAAGTGAATATGATATCTATTCTGAAGTGCTGCAGGGGGAAGAACATTTTGTTTTGATACCCAAGCAAGTGGATGTGTTGTTTGATCGCCTAAGGTTGGAGTTCGCTGCGGATAAAAATATTGAGCGCATGGTCATTCAAGATGAGGTTGGTCAAAAAACCATTATCCGCTTTCAAAATATAGTAACGTCGAAGACTTTAAAATTATCTGACTTTGAATTTACACCCCCAAAGGGTGTTGACGTAATTCGTAGTGAGTAGCATGCAAGACTCTTTGTTTTCTTCAGTAAACACGCACGAACCCCTTGCATCGAGAATGCGCCCACAAAATTTGGACGATTACTTGGGTCAGGAGCATCTTTTATCGGAAGAGAAGGCCCTGAGAAAAGTAATAGAAAGTGGCCAGTTGCACTCTATGATCTTTTGGGGGCCGCCCGGTGTAGGTAAGACTACATTAGCGAAACTTCTTGCTAATTACGCCGATGCTGAGTTCTTAGCTCTCTCTGCCGTCATGGATGGTGTAAAAGAAATACGATCTTGTATGGAGAAAGCCAAGCTTATTCAGCAACAAGGCAAAGCCGCTTTATTATTTGTTGATGAAGTGCATCGTTTTAATAAATCCCAGCAAGATGCTTTTTTACCATTCGTTGAAAACGGTACAGTCATTTTTATTGGCGCTACCACTGAAAACCCGAGTTTTGAGTTGAATTCTGCGCTGCTTTCACGCGCTCGTGTTTATAAACTGCGAAGCTTGGGGGTCGATACCGTTGTGGAGTTATTACATAGTTGCCTTGCAAAAGACCCGCAGCTTTCCGGACTCAAGTTAACCCTTGATTCTGAGGCTGCTCGGTTTTTAGCCAGCATAGCCGATGGTGATGCTCGACGAGCCCTCAATCTTTTAGAGATGGCTGTGGATCTTGCTCAAGCAGATGATACCAAACACATTAGTTTTGAACTGGCTCAAGAAATTGCCCAAGAGTCTGTCAGGCGATTCGATAAAGGCGGTGATATTTTTTATGAACAAATATCGGCTCTTCATAAGTCAGTTCGAGGCTCAAGCCCAGATGGCGCCATGTATTGGTATTGCCGGATGCTTGATGGTGGCTGTGATCCTTTGTACATAGCGAGAAGAGTTGTGCGAATGGCTGCAGAGGATATTGGGAATGCTGACCCAAGAGGCCTGGAAATTGCTATGAATGCTTGGATGGCCTACGAACGCTTAGGGAGTCCTGAAGGGGAGCTGGTGATTGCTCAGGCAATCAATTACTTATCTTGTGCCCCCAAGAGCAATGCAGTGTACGTGGCTTACAATCAGACACGCGAGCTAATACGTAATACGCCGAGCTATGATGTGCCACTGCATCTTCGTAACGCACCAACAGAGCTCATGAAGAAAGAGGCCTACGGTGACGAATACCGGTATGCCCATGATGAGCCTATGGCTTATGCGGCCGGTGAGTGTTATTTGCCAGAGGCGCTCAAAAACGAAAAACTCTATCAGCCCACGGATCGTGGCCTAGAAAATAAGATTTCTGCAAAATTTGAATATTTTGCCCAACTTGACGAGCACAGTCCTGACAAAAGGTATGAATAGCCATGCATTATCTCGTAATTGCTCTAGGTGGGGCGCTCGGAGCGGTCTCTCGAGCTTTTTTAAGTGGCTATTTCACTAAGTTATTGGGAACTAGCTTCCCGTTTGCTACACTTGCCATCAATTTTATAGGCTCATTTTTAATGGGTGTATGCGCTGTTATTATTCTTGATTATCTCAAGATGACAGGCTACTGGAGAGAGTTAATTATGGTGGGCTTTTTAGGCGCCTTAACCACTTTCTCTACGTTCTCCTTGGAAGGTTTAAATTTATTGCATGCTGGCCAATGGCTAGCGGCAGCTATCTATTTTTTAGTCAGTGTTATTGGTTGTGTGTTTGCCTGCTTTATCGGCTGGTACATGGCCAAACTGTTTGTTTAGTCGGAAAGAAATATGCTTGATATTCGTAAGGTTCGCGAAAACCCCGAGGCGCTAGCACAAGCGCTTAAGAAAAAAGGGTTCGATTTTGATGTGGCAAGATTCATAGAGTTAGATGCCAAGCGTAAATCAGCCGATGTCTCCTCGCAAAACTTACAAGCCGAGAAGAAAAAAGCATCCAAGCAAATTGGTCAATTTATTGCTCAAGGTCTAAGCGTGGATGAGGCGAAAGCAAAAGTGTCCCAAGTTTTGGCTGAAATTGACAGCAAGCTTAGCGCAGAAGTTGATCAGGCCAAATCTATTCAGGATGAGCTTAATACCATCTTAATGGCCACACCTAATGTGCCAGACGAATCTGTGCCGTTTGGCAAAGATGAAGACGACAATATTGAAATTCGTGTATGGGGCGAGCCTCGTGAGTTTGATTTTGAAGTCAAAGATCATGTTGATGTTGGTCAGGACAATGGCGGTTTAAACTTCGAAGTTGCTGCAAAATTAACCGGCTCTCGGTTTGCGGTTATGCAGGGTCAGATTGCTCGTATGCACCGCGCATTAATTCAATTGATGCTAGATACTCACTCACAAGAACACGGTTACGTTGAAACTTACGTGCCTTACATGGTGAACGCAGATAGCTTAAAGGGGACTGGTCAACTCCCTAAATTTGAGGAAGATTTATTTAAAATCCCATTCAATGACACTCATTACTACCTTATTCCAACGGCTGAAGTTCCAGTAACGAACCTTGTACGTGATGAAATCGTTGACGCCAAAGAACTGCCAATGAAATTTACCGCACATACGCCGTGCTTCAGAAGTGAAGCGGGCAGTTATGGTCGTGATACTCGTGGCATGATTCGCCAACATCAATTTGAAAAAGTTGAGTTAGTACAAATGGTGAAGCCAGAAGACAGTGATCAAGCTCTTGAGCAGCTGACGTCTCATGCAGAGGTAATTCTACAAAAGCTAGAGCTTCCTTACCGCTTGGTTCAGTTATGCGGTGGTGATCTGGGTTTCTCGGCCACTAAAACGTATGACTTGGAAGTATGGTTGCCTGGCCAACAGAAATTCCGCGAAATTTCCTCGTGCAGCAATATGGGTGATTATCAGGCACGCAGAATGCAAGCTCGCTGGCGCAACCCTGAAACAGGTAAGCCAGAGTTACTGCATACTCTTAATGGTTCAGGCTTGGCTGTAGGTCGCACTCTAGTGGCCATTCTTGAAAACTACCAGCAAGCGGATGGTCGAATTCAGGTGCCTGAAGTACTTAAACCTTATATGAATAACCTTGATTACGTTGGCTAAAATGGAATTTTTACCGCTGTTTTTTAGCTTTAAAGGCCGATCGGCCTTAGTGGTGGGTGGTGGTGAAGTCGCTTTGAGAAAAGTGGCTTTACTGGTCAAGGCTCAAGCCAAAGTGATTGTTGTCAGTCCTGAAGTGCATAATGAAATTGAAGCCCTTGTTTCCTCGAGCGGGGGCGAGGTCAAGCTCAAGACATTTGATCCTAGCGATGTTTCAAATATGAATCTCGTGATTGCCGCCACCAATAATATAGAAGTGAACACAGCGGTAGCCAATCAAGCTCATAATCTTAATATTCCAGTGAATGTAGTTGACCAGCCTAAGCTTGGTAACTTTATTTTCCCTGCCATTGTTGATCGCAGTCCAATTATCGCAGCAGTAAGTTCTGGAGGCAGCTCTCCTGTTTTGGCTCGCCTTTTAAGAGCCAAGCTAGAAACAGTTATACCTAGTAGTTACGGTCGTCTTGCTTTATTGGCAGAAAAGTACCGTGCGAAAGTTAAGCAAAGTTTCGCACATATTAACCTGCGCCGAGGGTTCTGGGAGCGTGCGTTGACCGGGCCCATTGCTGAGCTGGTATTTGCTGGCAAAGAGCGTGAAGCTGAAGCCCTTATTAATGAAGAGCTTGATAATAAGGAGCCGGTAAAAAAAGAGTTGGGTGAGGTCTATTTAGTTGGGGCCGGCCCAGGTGACCCAGACTTACTGACTTTTAAGGCGTTACGTCTTATGCAGCAAGCGGATGTGGTTCTTTTTGATCGCCTAGTAAGCAAGCCAATACTAGAGCTATGTCGACGTGATGCCCATATGGTTAACGTGGGTAAAGCGCGATCCGATCATCTTGTGCCTCAAGAAGGCATTAACCAGCTATTGGTCGACTACGCAAAAAAAGGGCACCGTGTGTTGCGCCTCAAAGGTGGCGACCCCTTCATATTTGGTCGTGGCGGTGAGGAGATTCAAGAGCTAACTGATCATGGTGTGCCATTCCAGGTTGTCCCTGGTATAACGGCTGCGGCCGGGTGTTCAAGTTATGCAGGTATTCCTTTGACGCATAGAGATTTCGCTCAATCTGTTCGTTTTGTCACCGGTCACCTAAAAAACAACACAACAGACCTTCCTTGGTCTGAGTTGGCATACACAAATCAAACCATTGTTTTTTACATGGGCTTAATGGGCCTGCCTATTATATGCTCAAAACTTATCGAGCATGGGATGTCGCCTGACATGCCAATTGCCCTGGTGCAAAAAGGCACAACGCCGGAACAAAAGGTCATTGTTGCCACTCTTGGTACCATGGTTAAAACCCTTGAATCTCAGACAGTTAGCGCGCCTACATTGATTATTGTGGGTGAGGTGGTGTCTTTGCATGATAAGTTGAAATGGTTTGACCCCAATCAATCACTTATGCGCAATATCGATTAGACCTTAGCGGTTCTTTGTCTATGCTTATATTAAGCAAGGATAGGCAGTAGAGCTGAGGTCTAAATGAATCCATTAAATCGTGTTTCCATAAAAGCCAAGATTTTGGTTATTCCCGCAATCGCGGTGCTTGGCTTTATCGCTAGTTTGGCTGTCAATTCCAGCATAAATAGCGATAACTCTGAGCGGTTAGCGAAAATACAAGACCTGTATTTCCCCGTCGTACAATCTAGCCGAGAAAACATTGTCCGCATTAATCGAACTGAAGAGCTACTCAATACGGCCGTAAGTACCGGCGAAAGTGACATGGTTGTATCTGCCAAACGAACATTTTCTGAGTTGATCGAAAAAATCGGAGAGCAAAAAAAGCTCTGGCCAGAGCAAAAGTCCTACCTCAATAAATTGGAAGTGGATACTCGTGCCTATTTTAATGTGGCTTTAACGCTGTCTGAAGGCATGGTTAATGGCAATCTGGACCCAGGAAAAATACCTGAGCTTGTTCAGAGTATGAACGATAAGCTGGCTGTCACTAAAGAAGAGCTAGATAAGTTCAATAAAACAGCCTTAGAGGCATTTAACCGAACAGTTGAGGCATCCAATAAAGCCACTGATGACGCCCTTGCAGTGACATTAACATTAAGTGTGAGCGCGATCTTAATTATCATACTTATCAGTGCAAGTAGTGTGATCCTAATTACTCGGAATTTAAGCCTAATGCTTGAATCCCTTAAGGATATAGCAAGTGGTGAGGGGGACTTAACCAAACGTATTGAGCAAACCAGTAAAGATGAAATCGGCGATCTCGTTTACTGGTTCAACTTATTTATGAAAAAGCTCCACGGCAGTATAGATCAGGTGGTTAATTCAATCACCCCGCTTGCTACTGTCTCTAATGACTTGGGTGATATGACCACTAAAACTGGCCAGATTACGGACCAGCAAAGTCGTGCTACCGATGAGGTGACCCGTTTTGTGGATGATATGTTTAGTAGTGTGCAAAACGTTGCACAAAATGCTTCAAGTGCCGCCCATGCTGCGCAAGAAGCGGACACTGAAGCCAAAGCGGGGCGAGCGGTTGTTACACAATCGGTTCAATCTATTAACGACCTGGCAACTGAAGTTGAGCGGGCTGCACAGGTTATCGGTAAATTAGAAACCGACACCGAAAATGTTGGTACCATCCTAGATGTGATTAAAGGGATTGCTGAGCAGACGAACCTTTTGGCATTAAACGCAGCCATTGAGGCTGCTAGGGCCGGCGAGCAAGGCCGAGGGTTTGCAGTGGTTGCCGATGAGGTAAGGACGCTAGCGTCACGTACTCAAGACTCGACACAAGAGATTCAGCGAGTTATTGAGGAACTGCAGACAGCAGCAAGAAGTGCAGCAGAAGTGATGTCTCATAGTCAGGAACAGGCTAAAAACAGCGTTGAGCAGGCGGCCAAGACCGATAATTCATTGGCTACCATTACTGAGAAGGTGGGCTCTATTACTCGGATGAATACCGAAATAGCAGCCGCAACAGGCGAGCAGGAAAAAGTCAGTAACAATATTAAAACCAACGTTGAGGGTATTCGCGTAAATGCTGAGGCGGCGGTTAAAAATGTTCAGGAAGTGGGTGCCGCTAGCGAGTCATTGTTAGAGATCTCGAACAATTTAAGAACAATTACAGGTCAATTTAAAGTTTAGTTCCCTTTCAGGGGTTGTAATCTACAACCCCTTTTACTTCGTGAAACATCAAAATCTTCTAATCTTGAACTTTCTTTATGAAAATGGCTCTCATTAAGGCTGTTTTCAGGTATCCTATGGTTCAATAATATTACAGATAATTTAAGGCTATTACTTTATGGTTCACACCGGTTTTCGTCAGCTTCGAACCAAAGAAATTCAATCTTTAGGTGTTCGCGTTGAAGAGTTTGAGCACATCAAAACGGGTGCTGTTCATTACCACTTAGCCGCTGAGAATGATGAGAATGTCTTTCTTGTTGCACTTCGAACGATGCCAATGGACTCAACCGGTGTTGCTCATATTTTAGAACATACTGCTTTATGCGGAAGCAAGAATTATCCGGTTCGTGACCCATTTTTCATGATGATTCGTCGGTCACTAAATACCTTTATGAATGCTTTCACTTCTAGTGATTGGACGGCTTACCCGTTTGCCTCAAAAAACAAGAAAGACTTTAATAACCTGTTAAGTGTTTATCTTGATGCTGTCTTTTTTGCCACTCTCAATGAACAAGATTTTGCTCAAGAAGGGCATCGCTTAGAGTTTGAGAATCCTTCTGACCCTTCATCGCCCTTACAATTTAAAGGGGTTGTATATAATGAGATGAAAGGAGCCATGAGTAGTGTGACCAGTCAGTTATGGCAAGCTGTTAGTAAGCATTTATATCCAACCAATACGTATCATTTTAACAGCGGCGGTGAGCCTGAGAGCATTCTCGATCTAAGTTACACCGATTTGAAATCCTTTTATAAAGCGCATTACCACCCAAGTAATGCAATCTTCATGACGTATGGCGACATACCTGCTGCTGAGCACCACGTTAAATTTGAAGAATACCTTGAACAATTTGATAAGAGCGAGCATCGAATTGAGGTGGATGATGAAAAGCGGTATTACGCACCAGTGAGAGCGGAAGAGTACTATGGCCATAATGAACTCGAAAACAAAACCCATCATGTAATGGGGTGGCTTTTAGGTCATAGCAC